>TARA_R100001143_G_scaffold46943_1_pt1 | contig 233537 bp, 232 predicted proteins | sample TARA_R100001143 | Tara Oceans TARA_R100001143 (sample SAMEA2621300) | marine metagenome | biome: marine biome (ENVO:00000447); feature: mesopelagic zone (ENVO:00000213); material: "saline water (ENVO:00002010), including plankton (ENVO:xxxxxxxx)" | depth 800 m | reverse complement strand
GCGCCCTCTGCGGTTAACCTTTACCCCTCGTCACATCCGCGCAGGCGGGTGTTCAGGGCGGCGCGCTCACGCGGTGAAGGATAGTGCCTACGCGACCTCTTTCAACACATCGCCCAGCATGCTGATCATATCGTCGATATGGGATTTTTCAGCAATCAGAGGCGGAGAGAGGGCGATGATGTCGGCGGTGACGCGGATCATCAGGCCCTTGTTGAAGGCCTTGACCATGGCGTCATAACCGCGCTCTCCTGGAGCACCGGAGCGAGGGGCCAGTTCGACGGCGGCGACAAGGCCCATATTGCGAATGTCGATCACATTGGGCAGGCCTTTCAGCCCATGAATCGCATTCTCCAGATAGGGTTCCAGAGCCAGCGCGTTTTCAAACAACCCGTCTTCCTTATAGACGTCCATGGCGGCGACACCGGCAGCGGCCGCCACCGGGTGGCCGGAATAGGTATAGCCGTGGAACAGTTCAATCGCGGCGTCGGCGGAGTCCATCATCGTGTCATGGATCTTCTTGTTGGTCACAACTGCGCCCATCGGGATGGTCGCATTGGTCAGGCCCTTGGCACAGGTGATGATGTCTGGAATAACGCCCAGGCGTTCTGCTGCTGTGGCATAACCCAGACGCCCAAAGGCGGTGATAACCTCATCAAAAATCAGCACGATGCCGTGCTTGTCACAGATTTCCCGAATGCGCTTCAGATAGCCTTTCGGGGGCAACAGCACACCGGTTGAGCCCGCCATGGGTTCCACGATAAAGGCCGCGATCGTGCTGGCATCATGCAGCGTGACCAGGCGTTCCAGATCATCGGCCAGATGGGCACCATATTCCGGTTCGCCCTTGGTATAAGCATTGTGTTCCAGGTCGTGGGTATGGCGCACATGGTCGGACCCGGCCAGCAAGGAGCCAAAATACATCCGGTTTTTGACAATACCGCCAACGGAAATGCCGCCAAAGCCGGTGCCATGATAGCCCCGTTCGCGGCCCAACAGGCGGGTTCGGGTGCCCTGACCGCGGGCGCGCTGATAGGCCAGTGCGATCTTCAACGCGGTATCAGCGGATTCCGATCCAGAATTGGTGAAGAATACATGATCCAGGTCGGCGGGGAACATGTCGCGCATGCGGCTGGCCAGTTCGAAGGCCTTGGGATGGCCGAATTGGAAGGTCGGGGCAAAATCCAGCTGGGCGACCTGCTGTTGCACGGCCTCCACAATTTTCGGATTGGCATGACCGCAATTGACGCACCACAATCCAGCGGTGCCGTCCAGGATGTCTTTGCCCTCAGCGCTTTTGTAATACATGCCCTTGGCGGAGACCAGGATGCGCGGATCAGCCTTGAACCGGCGATTGGCGGTAAAGGGCATCCAAAAGGCGCTAAGGTCGTTCTGCTGCATCCCGTCGGGCATGTGTTTCCTCCAAAAAAAGTCATTACCGTAAGGGTAGGCAGTGTTTCAGCCATTTTGAACCCTCAAAAGACCCGATTTTGGTACTCCCTTTTTGTTGCCCGAGACAAGATGATTCTTTCTCACAGCAGTCGTGACCTATTGTGCGGTCTGGTCGGTCGCCATTCGCTGGCTTGTAGCAACCCGACTCTATCGCTAAAAAAGCACCTTAATGGGCGAAACAGGATTCCCGGTATGGCGCTGCATCAAAACCTGTCTAATGGCATGCTGCTGGCATGGCCAACACCGATCCTGACACGCCGGATACAGGATGCCGATTTGCTGTCGGACCTGCGGCGCGTCATTCTTGACCGGGAACAGGCCTATCCGGATGGAATTGATCGTGCGCTGGTGAATGGCTGGCATTCCGATACGGATTTAATGAAATGGCCGGATCCGTCCATTGTAACTTTGAAGTCCATTATCAGCACCGGACTGGCTGATTTCATCAAGCAACTGAACAATGATAAGGGTTTCAGTGGCAAGGCGCAGGTAACCGCCTGGGCCAATATCAGCCGGCGGGGTGGATTTCATCGCCTGCACACGCATCATTCTTCCATGGTATCTGGCGTGTTTTATGTCGATACCGGCACGCCGGATCCGGATGATACGCATTTCAATGGCACGATTTCGTTCCTGGATCCACGGCTGGCGGTTGAGATGATCCCGCTGCCGGGAAGCCCCTTTGGGGAAAAGCTGAAAGTTGAGCCCAGCCCCGGCCTTATGCTATTGTTCCCAAGCTGGCTGCAGCATTTCGTCGATCCCTTCCGTGGGGAGGGAACCCGCATCTCCATCGCGTTTAATATTGGTCTGTATGGTGGCGATTCGGCCACCTAGATCGGTTTTGTTTCTCAAGGAATAGGAATTCATATGATCCCGCGTTACAGTCGCCCGGAAATGACCGCAATTTGGGAACCGTCCAACCGGTTCCACATCTGGTTTCTGATCGAAGCGCATGCCTGCGATGCCCTGGCGGAACGCGGCGTGATTCCGAAGTCAGCGGCAGAGTCGGTTTGGAAGAATGGCGACAAACCCTATACGCAGGCGCGCATCGACCGCATCGATGAGATTGAGCGCGAGACGAAACATGATGTCATCGCCTTCCTGACGGAACTGTCGGAACATATTGGGGAAGACTCCCGCTTCGTGCATCAGGGCATGACGTCTTCAGATGTGCTGGATACATGCCTGGCGGTGCAACTGACCCAGGCGGCTGATATTCTGTTAGCGGATCTGGATCGGGTTCTGGCGGCGCTGAAATCCCGTGCGATCGAGCACAAGAATTCTGTCTGCATCGGTCGCTCACACGGCATTCATGCAGAGCCTACAACATTTGGCGTGAAACTGGCCGGCCATTTCGCCGCCTTTCAACGCAGCAAACAGCGGTTGCTGGCGGCGCGGGCGGATATTGCGACCTGTGCCATTTCCGGCGCGATTGGCAGCTTTGCCAATATCGATCCGTCGATTGAAGCCTATGTCGCAGACAAGCTGGGCCTGACGCCAGAGCCGATGTCGACACAAGTGATCCCGCGTGATCGTCATGCGGCCTTCTTTGCGACCCTGGCGGTGATTGCCGGATCGATTGAGAATCTGGCGATTGAAATTCGCCATTTGCAGCGCACCGAATTGCGCGAGGCCGAGGAGTTTTTCTCGCCTGGGCAAAAAGGGTCGTCGGCCATGCCCCATAAGCGCAATCCGGTGCTGACGGAAAACATGACGGGCCTGGCGCGCATGGTGCGGGCCTATGCTCTGCCAGCCCTGGAAAACATCGCGCTGTGGCATGAACGGGATATTTCCCATTCTTCAGTGGAGCGCATGATTGGTCCAGACTCGACGGTAACGCTGGATTTTGCCCTGAACCGATTGGCGGGCGTGGTTGAGAAGCTGGTCGTATATCCAGAAGAAATGATGGCGAATCTGAATCGCCTCGGCGGGTTGCACAATTCCCAGCGTGTCCTGTTGCAATTGACCCAGGCAGGAATGAGCCGAGAAGATGCCTATCGCACAGTACAGCGCAATGCTATGGAAAGCTGGAAAAACGGCACATCATTTCAGGAATTGCTGAAATCTGATAAGGATGTGGCACAGCATTTGAGTGATGATGCTATCGACGCACTCTTTGACATGGGCTACCACGTTAAGCATGTGGACACGATCCTGGACCGCGTATTTGCACAAGACAGCGCCGGTTAACACCTGGATGCCCTGTCGTCGGACAGCCCGTGTGATTGTTGCAGGGCTGGTTGGCCTGGGCATTTTTCTGTCTGTCACGGGATCGGACAGCCTTGCACAATCAACCGGCACCCCGGCCGATGACATTGCCAGGCCCAGCTTCAGCCCCCAGCGGGATACCTATCGCGCCAGCGAGGTTGATCCTGTAACCCTGGCGATCCTGTCAGATGCCTTATTGCGACTGCAGTTTCTAGCCGTTGCCGCACTTGAGTCAGAGGAAGATGTCGGGCTGGCCCAAAGCGGGGTCGTGCGTGCCTATCTGGCCCGGCGTCAGATGGATAAGGCAACAGAGATTGCAGAACGGATTGCTGATCCTGTGTGGCGCGCCAGATCCTTTCTGTGGATTTCTGACTATGTTCGAATTGTCCTGAAAGATGCCAGCGGGGCACGTGCCTGGATGGACCGCGCGGTTGCAGAAGTGCGGGATCAACCCCCGTCGAACCGTGTGACGGATACATATGGAATTGCCGCCAACCGCCTGGCCCAAATGGGCGACCCTGACGCTGCGACCGCCACAGCGCAATTGATTGCAAGCCGTCAGGACCGGGTCAGAACATTGCGGGAAATCGCCTCGGTCATATTAGCCTCCAGCGATGATGAGGCGACGAGACAGGCTGTTGCAACCGTTCTGCGCCAGACCTTTGAGGAGGCCAGCCTGTTACCCAAAACACAGGACTTGTCGCAGGCTTATCTGTTGATGGATATCGGGGCGGCACAGCTGGCGGCGGGGGATACAGCGGGTGCGCAAGTGTCCTTTGCGACGGCACAGGTTGATATCATGAATGGGGCCAGCGATGTCCGGATGCCAGCCCTTATTCAACTGGCGGCCAAAATGGTTGAAGCGGGCAATCAGCGCGGCGGCATGATCGTCGTGCGCATGGTTCCAGAAGGGGCCTATCGGGCCGAGGCGTTAAGTGCGGTATCTGCCGCATTGGGGCGGCGCAATATCGACGCGGCTGTTCCTTTGTTCCGATTGGCTGAGGAAGAAATTGACCGAATTGAAGATCAATCCACCCGATTTCGCGCGATCACGTATCTGGTGGCGCGGGAAACGGAGATCGGACGCCTGAAAGATGCCTTTGAAACCGCGTTTAAGATCACCGAGGATGTGCCCCGCGCTGAGGCCCTTTTGGGCATGGGGCGCGTGCTGATCGATCAGGGCAAGCTGCCTGAAGCGTTGGTGCTGAAAGACTATATTCCCTATATCGGGATGCGGGCCCAGATCATGGCCGCAGTGGCCTTGGGGCGGGGGCTGGAGAATGACCCCGAAGGGGCCAGCGCATTATTGGCCGAAGCGCTTGATCCGACTGGTTTCCCGACCTTGCCCGAATATGTGCCCGATGCCCTGGATGCCGTTCTCAGTGCCCAGATCAAGGTTGGGCTGGAAAGCGCGGATCAGGCGATCTTCAGCCGTGCCCGGGATTTGTCAGAAGTGCTGACAACGGATCTGGCAAAGGTGCGTGCCTTGGTTCAGGTTGCCATCGCAGAAGCCCGTCGGGGTCGAATCGAAGACGCCCAGAAAACCATCAGCGCAGCCTACCGCATTGCCTTTGAGAATAAAGGCGATCAAGGGTTCAATTCTGCTTTGCTGGCCATTTCCCTGGCGCAATTGGCAGCAGGGGACCTGCTGGGGGCCTATGATACGGCCGCGCGCATACCAGAGCCACCATTGGGCGTGGACCTGCCGCGCACGCCCGATGGTGGGTTTGATGTCCCCCGATATCAGGCTTTGATCCGCGTGGCGGCGGCGGCGGGTCGATTGGGGGATCCCAATTTCGGGCAGGAGGTGACGGATAAAATCGGGGTCGATCCCGCCAAAGCCGTGGGCCTTGCCGCTGTGGCAATTGCGATGTCGAATCAATCGGCGGATCTGATTGATGTCATCAATGATATTCGGGATGGGGCGTTGTTATCCCCCAACTATGAGGCGCTGGCACAAGATACGCCTGTTCCAGCGGCACCATCTGATACCCCGACAACAGCGGATGCCCCGGCGGAGAGGCCGGAAAACTCCATGGAACAGGCACCAACCCTGGCACCCCTTCCTGAAACTGGGAATTAGTGTGGTGCGCGTTTTCCGACTATTCGAAATCGCTGAGATTGAGGCCCAACGCCTGACAGATTATTTCACACTGCGCCCGTTCACTGGGCAGCAATACGCCATCGACCTGGCCAACCGCCAGCGCGACCTTGACCAGCAGCACGGCATCGCCCGCATCGCTGTGACAATCCGTAATTGGTTTCAGGGCATCTTCGCGACCCTTGGCGGGATCAGCCTTAATGGCTTCAATCGTTTCGTTGAACAGATCAATCGCTTCGTGCACATCGAAGATGCTCAGCCGGTCAATCGCATCGATGATCTGATCCAGTCGCCCGCGTTCGGACAGGGAAACTTCCCCATCAGCAATCGCCATCAAGGCACAGGTCGCCATGCACGCTTCCAGAAATGGGCGATGCTTATGACGCTCATATCGCTCTGCCAATGTTTGGCGCAATCCGTCCAGCATTATACCCCCCATGATGCGTCCTGATCGTGCTTCTAGTTTGACCGCGCTTACACCCGTTGGTCAAGTGACGGTAGCATGGCGAAGCCTGTCGCTTTTTCTGTAGTCGCATTTAAAATTTCAGGTAATCTGTTTGAACATTGAGCGGTTCCCATTAGGGGATCAAAAGGGAATTCGGTGCGGTGGAGATCTGGATCATGGTTGATCTGGATGCTGCCAAAGCCGAAGCTGCCCCCGCAACTGTAAGCGGCGAGCCGATCGCCCATTCATGCCACTGACACATTTTCGTCGGGAAGGCAGGGTGGTTCGGCATTGACCCGCAAGCCAGGAGACCTGCCGCTCTTCACATTAAACCCAAACGACCGGGCGGGGTGCCCCGGAGGAGGTTACGATGAGTGGATTGGCATATCCTGATTCTGCAACGCAAGACTCTTTTGCTTCGACGGTTCTGTCGACAGACGTTCAACAAATAACAAAACTTGATCCCCAAAATTGCCTGGGTGGATTGTTTCATTGCGGCACCCCCCTGCCGGTTGGGGCGGCGGAAGATGCCGTGCTGTCCTGGTTGATGACATTGCCCGATGCAATGGATCCAGCGCGGGCGGCTGCAATCCTGGGACAAATGCCGCTTTTTGCACAGGCGGATCAGGGAGAAACCGGTCGCCTTGCCACGCTGTTGCGGGAAATCGCCCAATATCCTGCAGAAAAACTGGCATCAGGGCGCCGCCGCCGCCCCCGAAACTAAAGGCTATTGACGATCCGGCCCAGGCTTTGTATCCCCTAGCCACTCCGTAGGGGAGTAGCCGCCCTTTTTATAGGGGCCTGTGTCAACATGCTTGGCAATTGCCATGGCACAGGCGGCCGGTCACGGTTTGGCAAGACCTATGGCGATTCTGATCGGGTTCGGAGGGACCGGCCGTTCGGAGTCGTCATCTTGTCGCCGGTCCCCTTTGGAGAGTTTCATGCAGCCTTTTATTGCCATTTTTATCACTGTTTTCCTGGCGGAATTGGGGGACAAAACCCAGTTGGCGACGGTTCTGTTTGCCACGGATAAGGCGATGACGCCGATGGGTGTTTTCTGTGCCGCCGCTGCCGCCCTTATCGTTTCAACGGCCCTGGCCGTGTTTCTGGGTACAGTCGCCGAACGCACATTGACCATGATCCCCTTGAAACTGATCGCGGGCTGCGGATTCGTAATCATGGGGCTGTGGAGTATCTATGATCACTTTCAGGGATCATAAGGTTCTAGGCTGGTTTCCAGGTCAGGCACGTCTCTAACATGCGTTGCAAATGGGGGCGCACCGCGTTGGCCTTATCGTCCAGATAGGGCCAGGGCGCGCTTTCCTGCATATAGGTGATCTGGCTCAATTCCAACTGGATCGCATGAACATGATCTCGGGGAATGCCATAATTGCGCGTAATGTATCCGCCTTTGAACCGGCCATTCAGCACGGCCGTAAACCCTGTGGCGGCCTGTGCCTGTGCCAGCACGGCCTGGGCCAGATCTGGGGCGCAACTCTTGTCCATATTGGTGCCCAGATTAAAATCTGGCAGTCGACCGTCAAAGAAACGGGGAACCTGGGATGCAATCGAATGTGCATCCCACAATACCGCATGACCATGATCGCCTTTGATCCGGTCTAGTTCCTGTGCCAGGGCCGTGTGATAAGGCATCCAATAGCCATCAATCCGCCCCAAAACTTCCGCCATGTCAGGATCGATATCATCCTGATAAATCGCATCGCCTGAGAAAGTATCAACCGGGACCAATCCTGTTGTCGCCTTTCCCGGATACAGATTTTCATCATCGGGGGGTCGATTCAGATCAATGACATATCGCGAATAGTCCGCGACAAGCACAGAGGCCCCCATGTCGACGGCAAAATCATACAGCCGATCCACATGCCAGTCCGTATCTGGCAGCAGCCTGGCAGCATCTGACAGGCGGTTTTGAATTTCTTTGGGAACAGCAATCCCCGCATGTGGAATACTGATCAGAAGCGGCGCTGTGCCACGGTGAAGACGATAGTTTGACGACATTTTGCGAGATTACTTGTGTTCGTCGTTAAATCAATGACCTAACAATGTTATTTTTTCAGTTTTAAGAAGTTCTGTGTTTTTCCGGTATCGCACGCGCCCCCCAACACCCAAGCCTGCCGCCCTGGATCCCGGATCAAGTCCGGGATGACGATGTATGAGACAGACACACCCTCACCCTGAGGAGCGCAGCGTCTCGAAGGGTGAGGGGTGTTGAAGGTCAGACGCGGAACGACATAGGACACAAGTCCCTCAGCGCCCTTCGCGCCTTCTCTGCGCCCTCTGCGGTTAACCTTTACCCGCGCATCATACCCGCGCAGGCGGGTGGGGCGCTGTCATCTGATCGTGAGTCCGGGCCGTCACAGGACCTTGTTTAGAAAATCGATTGTGCGTTCCCAGCTGACATCGGCTGCATTACGATTGAACACGTCGCGGGTTTCGTTGAAAAATCCGTGTTCGCCATCGTATTCATGAATATCAACCGGGCTTTTTACGCCGGCCATATCCTTGCGCAATTGTTCAACCGCTTGTGGCGTGCACCAATCGTCCTTGGTTGCGAAATGCGCCTGGAAGGGGACGGTGATTTTAGCCGGATCGGCGGCTTCTTTCGGTGGAATGCCATAGAAGCACACACAGGCATCACATTCTGGGATCTTTACGCCAGCGATAATGGTCAAGGCACCGCCCATGCAAAAACCCATGACAGCCGCTTTTTTACCGGTTTTGGCTTTCAAATACTGAACGGCGCCACGGGTATCCTGTTCAGAGGCCCCGACCCAATCCAGGCCTGTCATCATATGGCTGGCCTCATCCGCATCCTGGGTCACCCGACCTTCATACAAGTCAGGGGCCAGGGCGGTATAGCCCGCAGCGGCGAAACGGTCTGCGACACCTTTGATCTGGTCGTTTAGGCCCCACCATTCCTGCAATACGACAACGCTGCCCTTCGGCTCGCGTGCTGTTGCCAGATAGCCCTTGGCTTCCGTCCCATCCGGACAGATAAAGCTGATTAAAGCACCCATGATCTTTCTCCCTGATCGCTGTGTTATCTGCCCTTACATATAGGGTTTTTAGGTCTCTTTTAAATAGGTCAGGGGCAGTGTCGTCGTTGCCTTGATTTCCTCCATTGCAAAGCTTGAGGAAACATCCGACAGGTCGATGGCGGAAATCAGGCGTTTGTAGAAGGCGTCATAGGCGGGGATATCCGGCACGACGACCTTCATCAGATAATCAATGTCACCGCTCATCCGGTGGAATTCGACGACTTCGGGCATGGATTGAACGACTTTGGCAAATTTCGTCAGCCAGTCCGCCGCATGGGTTTTGGTGCGGATCGATACGAAAACCGTTGTGCCAACCCCCAAAAGGTCGCGGTCCAACAGCGCGACGCGCTTTCGAATATATCCCGCTGCTTCTAACTGTCGAACCCGCCGCCAGCAGGGGGTCGGGGACAGGCCAACCCTGTCCGCCAGATCTGCGGTAGAGAGCGCAGAATCTTCCTGCAAAGCGGCCAGAATTCGGTGATCGATTGCATCCATGATAGGGCCTAATAGTTTATTTTTTCATATTTAATCAAAATTATAGCATATAAATTTATAAATTAGTTATTTTGATAGCATGTTTAGAAACAAATTTAGATGAATTTCGTAGATACTATTCTGAATAGACAAATCATTCTGCCGGAACAGGAGATACAAGATGATCCGCACCGCCTTCACACAGCACCCATCCTCAGTTGGGGAGACATATACGGAGCATATGGGAACCGCGCTCAGCTTTGCGGGACCTCTGTTGCTGGCGGGTTTCTGCTGTCTGGTGCATTCGGTGCTGCCCTTCGCTTTTGAGAAGACGGGCAGTCGGATCATATCCGGGCTTCATACGCGCATGGTGACGAACCGGGTGAAGGCTCAAAACCGCCAGAATGTGGTGTCTGGCCCGTCAGAACTGATCTGGGAGATCTAACGCATCACGCGCCCGCGTGAGCTTAACAACCCAACGCATCACGCGCCCGCGTGAGCGAAAACAACCAAACCATCATGCGCCCGCGGCGCGGTTGTCCAGGATGATCTTGGCTGCGTGACAGTCCTTTGCGATCTGGGCCTTTAGAGCATCCAGACCGTCGAACTTGCGTTCCCCCCGGATGAATTCGATCAGGGCGACCCGCATATGCGTGCCATAAAGATCGCGGTCGAAATCAAACAGATGGACTTCAAATTTCTCCGTCAGGCCATCGACGGTCGGGCGCATGCCCAGATTGGCAACGCCATCGCACCACACGGTTTCGCCCACGCGCCCGGTTTCCACGCCCACCCGAACGGCATAGACGCCATAGGCGGGGCGGATATAGTCGCTCATATCCAGATTGGCGGTTGGAAATCCAATGGTGCGCCCGATTTGTGCCCCATGCAGCACTTCGCCTTCCACCTCGAAGGGGCGGCCCAGCAGCGCGGCGGCCTGGCCTGGTTCCCCGCTTTTCAAATAATCCCGAATGCGGGTTGAGGAATAGACTTCCCCCGTTGCCGCCGCTGCGGGGTCGATGATGCGGGTTTCAAATCGCGGGTCGGCGCGCAATGTGTCGGTATCGCCGGTGCGGCCCTTGCCGAATTTGAAATCATAGCCCACCACCAGAACACCAGTCCCCAAGGCCTTCACCAGAATTTCGTCAATAAAGGCCTGGGCATCCAGATTGGCCAAGGGCGTGTCGAAATTCAGGCAGATCAGCGAATCGATGCCAATGGCCTGCAGCAGATGCGCCTTGTTCCAGAATGGGGTCAACCGGAAGGGGGGATCGTCGGGCCGGAAGAATTCACGGGGATGCGGCTCGAAAGTCAGAACCGCAAGATCACGGCCCTGTGCTTCTGCGATTTCAGCGGCTTGGCCGATGACCGACTGGTGCCCGCGATGGACTCCGTCAAAATTTCCCAAAACAATCACGGCCCCGAAGCGCTCTGATGGATAATCTTTGGGTTCTCTAAAAATCTGCATGAAGGCAAACCGATCCTGACTGCTATACTATTGTCAGAAGATAGCGAGTGAAGCGAGGTGGGGAAACCTTCCTGCGTCCCGCATCGATGCTTTATTTTTAAATACGAGGGCAGGAAATGGGTGTTGGTCGTTGGTTGCTGGGCATGACATTCATTTTTGGATTGCTGAATGTCTCAGCCGCACTGGCACAGGACAATGATCTGACACAGAAAATAAAAGGATCCTTTGCGCAAGGAGAGTTAAAGGGCCTGCACAGTGTCCTGATCGTACACGGGGGAGAGACCCTTGCGGAGGTTTACTTTCCCGGTTTTGACCAGCGCCAAGGCCTGGATATCGGCCGCATAGATCACAGTGCAACCAGCCTGCATGATGTGCGCAGCATCACAAAAAGCGTTACCGGTTTATTATATGGCATCGCCCTGTCGGAAGGTCTGGTGCCGGGGGTGGATGAGCCATTGATGGCGCAATTCCCGGCCTATCCGGATTTGATTGCCGATCCCGCCCGTAAGGACATTCTGGTGCGCCATGCCCTGACCATGACGATGGGATTGAAATGGGATGAAACAGCGCCCTATACCAGCACCCGGAACAGTGAGATTGCAATGGCCTATGCGCCAGATCGCCAGCGCTATGCCCTGGAACAGCCAATCCTGTATCCCCCCGGTACGCATTGGACCTACAGCGGTGGGGCAGCCTCCCTTATCGGTGCCTTAATCGTCAGAGGGGCGGGGGTGCCGTTGGATGTTTACGCCAAACAGAAGCTGTTTGATCCCTTGGGCATCACGGATTTTGAGTGGCAGAAGCTGTCAAACGGGAAAACGGGGGCCTCGTCCGGGTTGCGTCTGACGACCCATGATCTGGCAAAGATCGGTCGCCTGATGATTGATAAGGGGGTTTGGCAGGGAAACCAGATCGTTCCGGCGGAATGGATTGAGCAATCGCTGACCCCCAGCATCATGACATCGTTGAATTTGCGATACGGATTCCTGTGGTGGCTGGCCAATGATGGCACGCCACCGGATTGGTTTGCGGGCTTTGGCAATGGGGGGCAGCGCCTGACGGTCAATCCAGGCAGGGATATGGTGGTCGTCATCTATGCCGGGAACTATAACAAGTCGGATGCTTGGAAGACCCCGACGAAAGTCATTCTGGATTTCGCAGTGCCAGCAATAGAGGCGCGACAGGCAGATTAGAGCATCCTGCGCCTTCACATGATGGTTTAGGCTTTTGCGGCCTTGGCCTCTTCCTCGACGCGGCTGCGCACCATCATCTTGGCTTGTCCGTCGCAGACCAGCTTTTCACCGACAGAGGCAGTGGTCTTGCACACGATCCGCTTTTTCTCCGGGATGATTTCCAGGATGACTGCTTTTGCGGTGACGGTATCACCGGGGCGCACAGGGGCCAGGAATTTCAGGTCCTGGCTCAGATAGATACAGCCCGGACCCGGCATTTTCATGCCCAGAACCGTCGAGATCAGACTGGCGGTCAGCATGCCATGGGCGATGCGGCCCTTAAACATCGTGTCGGCGGCGAATTCCTCATTCACATGGACGGGGTTCATATCGCCCGTCACCCCGGAAAACAGCACAATGTCCGCTTCTGTGATGGTCTTGGCAAAGATCGCTGTCATGCCAACGTAAAGGTCTTCGATAAAGAAACCATTCAGATCGGTGTGCAAACGCGGGCTGTCCATGGAAAGCTCCTCAAAATAGGGTCTGGGCGTCACTGAAAGTCTTCACAAAGCGGCTTTATTGCATTGCAAACCTAAACGCTGTTCCGCAGCGCGGCAAGTCAGGAAGCTGCTGGGAACGCGCTGCCTTTTGGATCGATGGGAACCGTGGTTGCCAGTCCGGTCGTTGATTCGAAGTGTCGTGCATGGGCCAGCAATCGCCCTTCGGCAAAGGGGGCACCAACCAGTTGCACCCCAACCGGCAGGCCATCGTCTGTAAAGCCCGCAGGGACAGAGATTGCGGGCAAGCCGGTCAGGGTGATGGCAGACACCATGGCCAGCCAATGGATATAGTTATCAAATGTCTGGTCATTGACCTGATCGACCCATAACTGTTCTGCCGGGTAGGGGGGCACAATGGCGGTCGGGCACAGGAAGGCGTCGAAATCCTGTTGGGTGAACAGACGCACCGCATCGGCATGAATGGCCCCGCGCCAGCGTTGCGCCTGGGCGATGTCTTCGGCGGTCAGGCTGCGTCCATATTCATAATTCCAGATTACATCGTCTTTCAACAGGGCGCGGTGCTTTTCGTAATTATCCCGCTGTCCGTTCACGAATCCCAGTCCGCGCAATATCTTGAACGCCTCAATCGCATTGCTGAAATCCGGGCAGGTTTCGACCAGTTCTACACCCATATCTTCCAATTGTTTCAGCGCGTTGTTGAAGACCTTTTCTACGGCAGGATCGACGGGAATGATCCCACCCAGATCCAGACTATAGGCGATCCGGCGGGGTGGGGCCGCTGTGCGACAGGTCTGACGAAAGCTGGTATGGGGCAAGGGCTGGCTGATCGGGTCGCGGGGATCCTGACCGGCCATGGCGTCCAGCATCAGCGCGGTGTCTTCCACAGTGCGCCCCATGGGTCCCTCAACACTCATCGTGCCAAACGGATCGCCTGGATTCAGGCGCGGCACGCGGCCCGGACTGGGGCGCAGCCCTACAATACCGCAAAAGCTGGCAGGCGTGCGCAGGCTGCCCCCCAGGTCGGACCCACTGGCCAGCCAGCATTGCCCGGTCGCCAGGGCGACCGCGGATCCGCCCGATGACCCGGCGCAGCTTTTGGAAAGATCCCAGGGGTTTCGCGTGATCCCAAAGACGGCGTTGAACGTGTTTGCTCCGGCCCCAAATTCCGGCGTGTTGGTTTTCCCAATCAGGACGGCCCCATGCCGTTCCAAGTTGGTCACGGGGATGTCGGAGAAATTGGGGATGTAATCCTTGAAGATGGGGGAGCCATAAGTACAGCGCACGCCTTCCATTTCACTAAGGTCCTTGATCCCAACCGGCAGACCCGCCAGCAAGGTATTGCGGGACGCGGTCTTTGCCTGCTGTTCCGCCCGTTCTCTGCACAGGATGGGCGTCGCATTAACCGCACCATCCACCGCCTGTATCCGGTCATAGGCTGCGGCCAGCATTTCCTGTGGCGTGACGTCTCCCGCCTTCAGCATATCAACAGCGGCGCAGGCGGTCAGGTGGATCAGGTCGGTCATGATAGGGGCTTTCGATTGAAATTGTGATGCGGAGACCCTACACGGTAACTCCAGCGTAAATCCAGCCCGCTTCCGTGGAGACGATGATGCAGAATGATACGGCCAATTCACCAGACTCTTCTGCCGGGCCAGAACGCCTGCCGGTCAGTGTGCTGACAGGATTTCTGGGATCGGGCAAGACCACGGTTCTGAATGCCCTGTTGAAGCATCCCGGCATGGGCCAGACGGCTGTGATCATTAATGAATTTGGGGAGGTCGGGATCGACAACCTGTTGGTTGAAACCGCCAGCGAAGACATGGTGGTGATGGAGTCCGGCTGTCTGTGCTGTAACATTCGGGGGGATCTGATTGAGACATTGCGGGGCCTGATCAAGCGGCGCTGGAACAAGGAAATTCCGGCCTTTAATCGGGTCGTGATCGAAACCACAGGCCTGGCCGATCCAGCGCCCATCCTGCATACGCTGATGACGGACCCGGTCATTTCCACCCGGTATCGGCTGGATGGGGTCATTACAACGGTCGATGCCGTGAATGGGTCCGCGACCCTGGATGCACAGCCGGAAGCCGTGAAACAGGCCGCGGTCGCCGATCGTATCCTGCTGACCAAGACGGATTTGATGGAACAGGGGTCTGACCTGATGGAACGGCTGCGGGTCATTAATCCGGCCGCCCCCGTCTTGCAGGTGATCCAGGGGGATATCGCGCCAGATGCTCTGTTTGGCACGGGCCTTTATGACCCTGGCACCAAGACACCCGATGTCGCCCAATGGCTTGCGGAAGAGGCCTATGACCAGGCATCTCAGCACGGCCATCATCACCACCATGACCATGACAAGAATCGCCATGATGATCGCATTCGATCCTTTGTCATTCGGTATGATGCGCCCATCCCCTGGGATGCCTTCGTTGACTGGATTGAGGCATTGATTGCCACCCATGGCGCGAACCTGTTGCGCATGAAGGGAATTTTATATGTGGCAGAGGTCGATGGACCTGTCGCGGTTCATGGTGTTCAGCATGTTTTTCACCCACCGGCGCTGTTGGCTGGCTGGGCAGAGGGAGAGACGCCCTCATCGCGTCTGGTGATTATCGCGCGGGATTTAAACAAAGATCCGGTTGAGAAGATGTTTCACGCCTTCATGGCGCAATAACCAGTCAACCGTGTTCAATGTGCTATATTCAGTTTCCGTGCAGGACGCGCTTCTGATCCTGCGCCAGCCCGGCCAGGACCTGTTCCAACTGTGACAGGCTGGCGGCGTCGTAACGGTCTTCCAGATGTTTGCGGCCCTGTTTGTCGAACAGGGTTTCGGCCAGTTCCTTATACAGGGCGGCCATCAGCTTGTGGAATTCCAGGTCACCAAAGCTCCAGGCCCGTTCTTCGTCGCTTTTTCCGGGCGGCATCACACGATCGAAATAGCTGACCATCCAGGCGCGGCGTTTACCGACATCCAGGAAATAGCGCGTGATATAGATCAGGATGTCATTGACCAGTATCTTGGCCATTGGGCGTTCGTGCAGGCTGTCCCAATCCAGCGATTGGCCTTCTTGCGCGCGAAGGCTTTCAATCATGGTTCGGGCGCGTTCTTCATATTCTTCAAACAGTTCAGGGCCAACCATCTGATGTAGGGCCTGGATAAAGGCGGGGATCATGCGCCGCGACAATGTACGACCCGGCACAGGCGGTTGGCCGCGTTCGGGCAGCAAGTGGACGAAGCGCGCGACAATCAACCGTTCCAACGGAAATTTTCGCATTTGGGCATAGAAAGCGTCTTCAAAATGATGCTGTAGGCCAATCCAGGTCGAATCGCACAGGCCTCGCAAAACGCTATCATTATCGTAGTTATAGGAATTCAGGACCGCGTTGATGTCACGGGACGCCAGTTTACCATCCCCCTTGGTTGCCTGTGCGGCCAGGCGGTCGGCCAGCAACTGACTGATGGTCCGGGCAAATTCTCCCAGCTTTTCAGCGCCTGCGCTGTGGGATGCGCTGTGTGCGGTGGTCCCTTTTGTCTGGTCATCCTTGGCCATGTCAGATCCTTTGTTTCATCACCGTATAGGTATCGCCCTGCTGGGGGTTGATTTCAAGCGGTGCGAGCAAGATAGTCTCCCAGACTGTGGGTGATATGGCACCGCCAATAAAAGGAAAGAATTCAATGACGGATCGTTTTGTTGTCGCCCTGGCGCAATTGAACCCGACGGTCGGGGATATTGCGGGCAATGCACAGATGGTGCGTGACGCCCGGGCCCAGGCGGCGCAGGCCGGTGCGGATCTGTTGCTGCTGCCAGAATTGTTTTTGTCCGGATATCAGCCGGAAGACCTGGTTTTGAAGCCCTTCTTTCTGGACAAGTTGGAAGAAGCCACTGCCGCCTTAGCGGCCGAAACGGCGGATGGCGGCCCCGATGTCCTGTTGACGACACCCTGGCGGGGGGAAATGCCAGGTAAATTGGCGTATAATGCAGTTCTGTTGTTGTCTGGCGGGCGTATTGTCACGGAACGCTATAAGTATGATTTGCCCAACTATGGCGTTTTTGATGAAAAGCGTGTGTTTCAGTCCGGCCCGCTGCCAGGGCCGATGAATATACGGGGCGTGCGCATTGGTGTGCCAATCTGTGAGGATATCTGGACACCCGATGTCATTGAATGTCTGGAAGAGTCTGGTGCGGAAATTCTGCTGGTCCCCAATGGCAGTCCCTATGATGATGCTAAGGAAGATGTGCGCCTGCAATTGGTCATGGAACGGGTCACGGAAAGTGGCCTGCCGCTGGCCTATCTGAACCAGGTCGGGGGCCAGGACGAACTGGTCTATGACGGGGCGTCCTTTGTCGTGAATGCAGATTTCAGCTTGGCAATTCAGATGCCTGCTTATGAAAGCTGTATGACAATTGCGACCTTCGAACGGTCGGATACGGGCTGGAAATGCCTGCCAGGGGATCAAACCGCCCCGCCAGAACGGTTGGAATCGATCTATCGCGCCATGGTTCTGGGGCTGCGCGACTATGTTCAGAAGAATGGCTTTCCCGGCGTTGTTCTGGGCATGTCGGGCGGGATCGACAGTGCTTTGTCAGCGGCGGTCGCCGTGGATGCGCTGGGTCCCGATGCGGTTCATTGTGTGATGATGCCATCGCCCTATACCAGTCAGGACAGTCTGGATGATGCCGCGGCGGCCTGTGCCCTGCTGGGAACCCGTCTGGATCAGGTCAATATCGGGCCTGCAATGGATGCCTTTCAGCAGATGCTGGCCCCGCTTTTCGGAAACACGGAAAGCGGCGTGACAGAGGAGAATATCCAATCCCGGTCCCGGGGTGTGACCCTGATGGCGATATCCAACAAGCTGGGTGCTATGGTGCTGACGACCGGCAATAAGTCGGAAATGTCGACCGGGTATGCGACCCTGTATGGGGATATGTGCGGCGGCTATTCGGTGTTGAAGGATATCTATAAAACCGATGTCTTTGCCCTGTGCGAATGGCGGAACAAGGGACTTTCCAGCGGGAATGATACGCTTCTGAAAGGTCCAAAGGGGCCGGTCATGCCCCAGCGGATCATTACCAAACCCCCCTCGGCGGAACTGAAACCCGATCAACAGGATGCAGACACGCTGCCCCCCTATGATCAGTTGGACGACATCCTGCATTGCCTGATCGAAAAGGAAATGTCGGTGCCGGAAATTGCCGAACGGGGGCATGCGCCGGAACTGGTGCAACGGGTCTGGCGCATGTTGGACCTGGCGGAATATAAACGCCGCCAGGCCCCACCGGGGGTTAAAATCACGGCGCGGTCCTTTGGGCGAGAGCGCCGCTATCCCATCACCAATTCGTTCCGGAAAATTCTGTGATCATCTTTGATTGTGATGGTGTTCTGGTGGATACGGAACGCCTGTCGAACCGTATCCTGGCGGAACAGATCACCCGCGCCGGGCATCCGATGACGACGGAAGAATCCATTCGCCGTTATAAAGGCGGGCGCATTCGAACCCTTCCGCCCTTGATTGAGGCGGAATTCAATCTGAAATTACCCGATGACTGGTTGGATCAGTTCTTTGCCCGGCAATTCGCGGCATTGGAGGCAGAAACACAGGCTATTCCCGGCGTGTCTGATGTTGTGGATCAATTGATCGCCAAAGGAACCGGCTTTTGCGTCGCCAGTCAGGCGTCTGTTGCCAAAATGCGCATTACCTTGGGGCGCAGCGGGTTATGGGATCGTGTTGAGGGGCGCATTTTTTCCGCCGATATGGTCGAAAGACCAAAGCCCTTTCCGGATTTATTCCTGCATGCTGCTGATACTATGGGTTGGCCCGCACGGCAGGTCACAGTGATTGAGGATTCGACGACCGGCGTTCGGGCCGCTGTTGCTGCTGGCATGCGGGTGATCGGGTTCTGTCGGGACACAAATCCGGATGAATTGCGCGCCGCCGGGGCATCTGATCTGGCTCAGGACATGGCGGGTGTCTCAGTCCTTTTAGGTCTGCTGTAAGTACCTTGATATTTCACCCTCTTCGTAATGTGCGAAGAAACTGGCATCATAATTCAGGGCGTCAGACAACAGGGGGCGATAATCGCTGCGGGGCACTTCTTTGGCCCCAAACCTTTCCAGATGCTTTGTCACAAACTGTGTGTCCAGCAGGCGGAATCCAGCGAATGTCAGGCGGGCGACCAGATGGCACAGGGCGATTTTACTGGCATCGCGTTCGCGGGAAAACATGCTTTCGCCAAAATAGGCACTGCCCAGGGTGACGCCATATAATCCACCAATCAATCTTTCGCCGTCCCAGACCTCAACAGAATGGGCATGGTCCATGCGATGCAGCGCGGTGTACAGGGTTAAAATCTTGTCATTGATCCAGGTGCGCGGGCGACGGTCTGATGATTCGGCACAACCATCCATAACCCCTTCAAAATCCTGATCAAAGGTCACCCGATATCGATTTGACCGCAGGGTCTTGGCCAGGCGTTTGGGGACGTGGAACCCATCCAGGGGGATAACGCCCCGAATGCGGGGATCAATCCAGAACAGGTCCGGATCATCCCTGTCTTCGGCCATGGGAAACACCCCAATGGCATAGGCGCGCAACAGCATATCAGGCGTTAGGTCAAGCGGTTCCATACTGCCCCTTTGACACGCGTTTCGCGCTTATCAGGCGGCTGGATTGGCCCAGCGGCCTATTTCAGGCCCATCCATTTTTCCAGCCAATGGATGTCATAGTCTCCGTCAATAAAACGCTTCTGTGCAATAATTTTCTGATGCAAGGGAATGGTCGTGCTGATCCCGCCAATGACATATTCGTCCAGGGCGCGGCGCATCCGCATCAGGCATTCATTGCGGTTCGCCCCATGGGCGATCAGCTTGGAAACCAGGCTGTCATAATAGGGGGGGACGCGATAGCCGGAATATAATTGGCTGTCGACACGAATACCCAACCCGCCCGGCGCATGATAGTCGGTGATCTGACCAGGCGTCGGCATAAAGGTTTCGGGGTTTTCCGCCGTGATGCGACATTCAATGGCGTGACCATTAATCTTTATCTGGTCCTGGGTGTAGGCCAAAGGCATGCCCGCTGCGACCTTGATCTGTTCGCGCACCAGATCGATGCCACAAACCATTTCAGAAATCGGATGTTCAACCTGCAGTCGGGTGTTCATTTCGATGAAAAAGAACTCACCATCCTCATACAGGAATTCAATCGTCCCGGCACCGCGATAGCTCAGTTTGGAAATGGCGGTGTTGACGATTTCCCCAATCTGCTTGCGTTGGGCTGTATTCAGCGCAGGCGAGGGGGCTTCTTCAATGACCTTCTGGTGTCGGCGCTGCACGGAACAATCGCGCTCTCCCAGATTGATGCTGTTGCCCTGACCATCGCCCAGAACCTGGACTTCAATATGGCGGGGGTGGCTCAGATACCGTTCCATGTAAACAGTGTCATCACCAAAGGCGGCCTTGGCCTCCGTGCGGCAGATGGCCCAGGCCTGTGCCACATCTTCCAGCTTGGTCGCGACCTTCATCCCGCGCCCACCGCCACCAGACGCAGCCTTGATGATCAATGGAAAGCCGATTTCTTTGGCTAACCGCAGGGCATCTTCTTGGGTATCAACCGATCCGTCAGAGCCGGGAACAACAGGAATGCCCAACCGTTTGGCGGCATCTTTTGCAGCGACCTTGTCACCCATAACACGGATATGTTCGGGCGTTGGGCCGATAAAGGTGATGCCGTGATCTTCCACCATCTGGGCAAAACGCGCATTTTCAGACAGGAAACCAACACCAGGATGGATCGCATCCGCCCGGGTCAGCGTTGCTGCCGTCAGGATGGCTGGAATGTTCAGATAACTGTCTTTGGGCGCAGGCGGCCCAATGCAAATCGCTTCATCCGCCAGTCGGACATGCATGGCATCGGTATCAGCCGTGGAATGCACCGCCACCGTCTGAATGCCCATTTCCTTACAGGCGCGGTGGATTCTAAGCGCGATTTCGCCGCGATTTGCGATGAGTACCTTTTCAAACATGTGGCGTCAGCTCCAGGTCGTCATTCGATGACCAACAGGGCTTCACCGAATTCCACCGGTTCGCCATCTGCCACCAGGATCTGCGTTACCGTACCGGCCTTTGGGGCGGGAATCTGGTTCATCACCTTCATCGCTTCGATGATCAGAACCGTATCGCCTGCGGCGACCTTGGACCCGACAGAAACAAAATTTGCGGCACCTGGCTGGGGTGACAGATAGGCCGTTCCCACCATGGGTGCCTTGATCGCACCTGGATGATTGCTGGCGGTTTCCGCCGTGGTCGCCGCCACGGCTGCACTGGGTGCCGCCGCTGCTATTGGCGCGGGCCCGGCCGCATAAACCGGTGCACCACCGCCGCGCTGCAACCGCAGTTTCGTGTCATCTTCTTCAACAACCAGTTCCGTCAGGCCTTTATCAGCCATCAGGTCCGCCAGTTTTTCGATCAGTTCAATATCGACGTCGAGTTTCGCCATCGGGGCAACCCATCCCTTTTATCAATTACTGTAAGTCCAACACCCTTGTACAAGGGTTCGGGCGGTCAGAAAAGGCGTGATCACGCCTCAATGTCAGCAACGATCTCCGCCATGGCCTCCAGGGCCAGGCGATAGCCCGTTGTTCCCAGTCCACAGATCATTCCCACCGCAATCGGCGCGATCATACTGTTATGGCGAAATTCTTCCCGCGCATGAATGTTTGAGATATGCACCTCAATGATCGGCAATTCCGCGACACTTAACGCATCGCGCAAGGCGACCGATGTGTGGGTCAGCCCACCGGCATTGATGATGATGCCGCGGTGGGTGTCGCGGGCCTGGTGGCACCAATCGATCAATTGACCTTCCGAATTTGACTGTCGGCAGTCGACCGCAAGGCCAAACCGTTTTCCAGCTTCGCGGCAGTCGGCTTCCAGATCAGCCAGGGTGGTCGCCCCATAGATTGCCGGTTCACGCTTGCCCAGCATGTTCAGGTTCGGTCCGTTCAGGATCAGGATTGGTATGTCGACCATTGCCTGCCACTCGCAAGATGTTGGAACGTCTTCTGAAGCTGACACTATATCAGGAGTCTTGTTCCGGCAATCATGATGGCATGATCCCGCATCCCGTCAGCTTTTCCGGGCAACCGCGATGATTTCCGGGCGATCATCAGCGACAGGGTTGCCGTCCCAATCCCCATACAGGGCGACCTGTGCAAACCCGGCCTTGTTCAATTGGGCCAGGACTTCATCGACTTCCAGATAGCGCAGATGCCCAATTCCCATATGCTTGGTGCCATCGGGGAAGGCAAAGTGGGTTTCATAGGAAACGCGGTTTCGCGAGCCCTCAACAATGTCATTATGCACCGCGACGGTCCCGATGCCGTCCACGGTAATTTCTTCATAGCTGATATCGGGTGTCCATGTGCGCCAGCTTGCACAGGCTGGATTGCGTGTTTCAAAGGCCAGCGTGCCATCCGGGGTCAGAAGCGTGAAAAAGTTGTTCAGCGCGGCCTCAACATCCACGTCATTCAGGAAGACTTGAAAGGCATGGCCCGACATGACGATCAGATCAACGGGATCTGTCAGCGTCAGGCTGGACGCATCGTCCAGGCACCATGTCACACGGTCCCCATCGGGGCGGTTCCGGGCGATGTCCAGCATGGCCGGGGCGGGATCTGCGCCGATCACTGTATGACCGCGCCGCGCCAGTTCGACGGCCAGCAGTCCCGTGCCACAGCCCATATCCAGGATGCGCTTGGGTAAATGGCCCGCCAATTCCGTATAGAATTGTTGATCCGCCGCCCAGGGGTTCAGGGTGTCATAGACCTGTGCTAAACGGGGGTCAGTATAGAAGATTTCCGGCTGTGTCTTTGTCATGGCCTGAACCATAGCAAGCCAGACGAGGCACCGCAAAATCAGGTGACGACGGTCTATAAAATCCGATGAAAACTGTGACTAATTTGCGCGCTTGTGTGCTTTGGCGACACGGTCTGCGACGGCGCGCCAGACCCGGTGCCCTTCGCGATCACCAACGTCCTTGAATGTCTGGGCGCGGGCCATGGCCATGTCTTTTGCAGACGCCCCACGGGCGCGATACAGGCCCGTTGCAAATAGCTCAATATCCGCGTCCGGTGTCTTCCAGGCGGTGGCTTGTTGATCGCTCATTAGCATTAATCCCATGCTATTGATGTGGATGAATCTATGATTCGTGTAGACAGTATCGTCTTTTTTTCCGTTTCTGCAACAAAGTCGTCACGGACGGAATGTCGCAACCAGTGACGCTAGCTGCGACCGGATGTACACAGCCAATGACAGTGCAATCTGCGCGCACGGAAAGATCTTATTTCCCAGTAAAGACGGGCGGGCGCTTTTCCATGAAGGCATTGACGCCTTCGCGATAGTCAGCGCTGCGCCCCGCCTTGCGCTGGCTGTCGCGTTCCAGATCCAGTTGGGTTTCCAGGCTGTTATGGGCCGCAGCGACAATTGCACGCTTGGTCAGGCCATAACCAAAGGTCGGACCCTTTGCCAGTCCCAATGCCATGTCGCGCGCCGTCTTCATCAAGACATCGTCTTCCACACATTTCCAGATCAGGCCCCAATCCGCAGCCGTTTCCGCAGGAAGCTTTTCACCCAAAAGGGCCAGTCCCTTGGCCCGCGCGACACCAATCCGGTTGGTCAGTGTCCAGGTTCCCCCCGCATCGGGCACCAGCCCCAGCTTGCTGAAGGCCTGAATGAAACTGGCGGATTTTCCAGCCAGAACAATGTCACAGGCCAGGGCGACATTCGCGCCTGCGCCCGCTGCGACGCCATTCACGGCGCAAACGACCGGAATATCCATGCCGGAAATCGCACGGATCAATGGGTTATACAGCGTATCAAGGGTGTCGCCTAAATCGGGTGGTTCCGCATTGGGATCATTCGGGTCCACCCGTCGGTTAGATAAATCCTGGCCGGCACAGAATCCGCGCCCAGCCCCAGTCAACAGCAGGCATCGGATTGTATCATCCGCAATGGCGCGTTGCAGGACATCGGCGACATCCGCATGCATCTGCGCGTTGAAGGAATTCAGTTTATCCGGGCGGTTGAGCGTGATCGTTCCAATGTTGTCCGAAACCTCGAACAGGATGGTTTCGTATGTCATTACTGGCAGTTTCCTTCCCCGGAATATCAACAGTGCGGTGCTTGAATGAGCCTTAAAATGATACGAGCCTAGAGGGACTGCAAGGAATTTGGTATCGCACCCCCCAATTCAATATCCGGTGAAAGACCGTTTGTTCTGGCAATCACACTGTCAGGTGACCCGAATTGGAGGCGTTCCCCATGGCATCTCCCCTTATTGAAGGCGCACCAAACTCTATCCGTCAGCTTTCAACAACAGCCTTAACCTGTTCCCGGTGCAGATCATCATTGTTTCCGGCTGCTAACAGGGCGTGGCCGGTAACGGAAAGCTCTTCCAGTTTGGACATGGTCTGGGGTTCGATTTTCAGTTCTTTGGCCAGGTCGTCGAAGACATAGCGTTCTGTCGAATCGATGGTCAGGTCGGCCTGGGCCAGGACCAGCAGTTCATACATTACGATGCGGCGGGCCTTTCGCGATGTTAAGACGCCCAGATTGTCGTTGGACAACAGGTCTTTTGCCTCAACGCTCAAGGATTGGCCCAGTTCCGCTTCGACGCGGTCAATGGCGGCCTGCTCGTGGGGTTCCAGCTTCCAGTCGGCAAGGACCATGCGCTTGGCCAGCGCCATGAACATGCGGCGCTGTTCGACCGACAATTCTTTCAGAAACATGGTCCTTCCCCCGTATAACTGTTCTGGTCGGCATCATAGCCCAGAGTCTGACTGGGGCAAGGGGTGTCAGGGGTTTACCGCGACCAGGGCGATGCCCAGGCGGTGTTCCAAATCCTTCACGGCGGCAACATCTGCATCGTCCAGTGGGGCTGGCTTCAACTCGACCGGCTTCATTGCGACCAAAGGATGCCCCAACTTGCTTTCCAGCGCCTTGATGGCGGAAAGATCCTGTTCCTTCAAATTGGCAAAAGCGTAATAGGCCATGATGATTTCTCCTCACAGTGTGACGGGGGGCTGAAACCACAGTCCCGCCTCTCATGGCCTATTATAGGCTATAGAGTCTGTTACTGGATGATGAAAATTAAACGGGGGGTGCCAATCCTTCGATCAGGATGGATGATCCCGTGGTGCTGGCATGGCGAATCCCCACAATTTCCTGATATTCCGGGGAATGATACCAGCCCTTGGCGGTTGCCATATCCGGGAATTCCAGCACCACGATGCGATTGGGTTTCCAGTCCCCCTCCATCGTCTCATAGGCACCACCGCGCACCAGATAGCGCCCGCCATGGGCTGTAATCGTGGCGGGGGCCTGTGCGGTATAGGATTTATAGGTTTCTGGATCGGTAACTGCGATATTGGCGATGAAATAGGCTTTCATGGGTTTTTCCTCTTATCCAGGGGGCAGAATTTCTTTGACGCTTCTGACTTGCTCAGGCTCAGTTTCGACCGAGTTCAGAGGGTAAGTAAATAGGTTTGCGGATGGCTTTGCCAGGGAAGAAGGAGCACAGCATATGACGAAATCAACATTGGATCCCAGGACATTGGCGGCGCAGGCTTTGGGATGGGAAGACCCGACATCGGGTGCGGTGGTTCCCCCGATACAGCTGTCCACGACTTTCACCCGGCGGGAGGACTATGGCCCGCGTGATGCTGTTTATATTCGCCCTGATTCGCCCAATGCCGCCCATGCGGAGGCTGTGCTGGCGGAACTGGAAGGGGCCCCGACAGCGGCCAGTTTCGGGTCGGGCATGGCGGCCTGTACGGCAGCCTTTCACGCCCTGGAGCCGGGCGATCACATTGTTTGTGCGCGCACCGTCTATCATGGTGTCATCGCCTGGCTGGAAGATTTCGCAGAAGCGCGGGGCCTGACCTATTCCTTTTTCCCCAATACGGATCTGGCGGCATTGCAGGCGGCTATTCAGCCTGGAAAGACCAAGCTGGTCTGGATCGAAACCCCATCAAACCCGATGTGGACGGTGATTGATATTGCCGCAGCAGCCGACATCGCCCATGCCGCAGGTGCCCAACTTGCCGTGGATTCCACCTGCGCCAGTCCTGTACTGACACGTCCGCTGGCATTGGGGGCAGATCTGGTCTGTCATTCGGCGACAAAATATCTGGGCGGGCATTCTGATGTGTTGGCCGGCCTGTTGGCCCCCCGGGAAATCACCCCCCTGTGGGAGCGTATTCTGCTGCATCGGAAATATGCCGGCCCCATGCTGGGCGCGATGGAGGCATATCTGCTGGTACGGGGGATGCGCACGCTGTTCCTGCGGGTTGAGCGTCAATGCGAGAACGCTATGGCCGTGGCGCGGTTCCTGTCACATCACCCAAATGTCGAAACAGTCCGCTATCCCGGCCTGCAAAGTGATCCCGGTCATGCAATTGCGGCAAAACAGATGCAGGGGGGCTTTGGTGGCATGCTGTCATTTCAGCCCAAAGGCGGCGCGAAACAGGCGATCCAAACCGTCCTGAACTGCAAGCTTCTGAAACCCGCCACGTCATTGGGCGGGGTTGAAAGCCTGATCGAACATCGCAAGACGTCGGAAGGGTCTATCAAAACGGAGACACCGGAAAACCTGATCCGTGTGTCTGTTGGCATCGAGTCCCCAGACGACCTGATTGCAGATCTTAATCAGGCCTTGGGCTGACGGTACCGCTCCATCGTTCGTGATAGTCCGGGGTGACGATGGATATAACAAAGTCACGCTCACCCTGAGGAGCGTAGCGTCTCGAAGGGTGATCATTCTGTAAGCACCGTGCTTCCAGCGCATCCTTCGAGACGGCGCTAACGCGCCTCCTCAGGATGAGAATGGAACACGGCGGGTATTCAGGGGCGGTATGACTACAGTTGAAACGGGCGTTAAGCCTGAATCTGAACGTCGATGCCGTGGGTGCTGAGCATTTCGGTCAGTTCGCCCGTTTCAAACATTTCGCGGATGATGTCACAGCCACCGACAAATTCGCCTTTAACGTATAATTGCGGAATGGTTGGCCAGCTGGAATATTCCTTAATGCCTTCACGGATTGCCATGTCATCCAGGACGTTTACGCCCTTGAACGGTACGTTGAGGTGATTGAGCACCTGCACGACGGCGGCAGAGAAACCACATTGTGGGAATACGGGCGTGCCTTTCATGAACAGGACGACATCGCCGCTGTTCACTTCACTGGAAATCTTGCTTCTGGTTTGGTCATCCATGATTGGATCCTTTCAAATATAGTGGGCAAGGGGGCGGCGCGGTGGCCTGCCCGTGTCGGGGGTCTGTCGTGTGTGATCAGGCGTCTTCGGGCACAGCGGTTTGCAGGGCCAGGGCATGCAATTCATTGCCCATACGCCCCTGCAGCGCGGCATAGACCATCTGGTGCTGTTGCACGCGGGACTTTCCCGAAAATGCTGCGGATTTCACGAAGGCGGAGTAGTGATCACCATCACCCCGCAGATCATTGATGACAACATCGGCATCCGGCAGGGCTTCTTTGATAAACCGTTCAATGTCACCGGCGCTCATGGGCATAATAAAGCTCCCTTTCGATCTTCTTGCGGCTCACGCAGACCAGGACGCCCCAGCCATGTAATTTGGCAGCGGCGCATCATGGGTGTGAGCCAAGTCTTCCACCGATATGGTATCGCCCCCTGGCAGCGTCAACGCGGTTCCAAAGGATATACCGACCCGTTGTGCCGGTACGCCCACTTTTTCGCATGCCGCCAGGACAGCGGCTTCGTCTTTTGTCGCGACAAGATAGCGCGCTTGGTCTTCGCCGTACAGCCATGCGTGAAGGGCAATGTTTGAGGGCGCGGCATCCATCGTCACGCCGACCCCTCCAGCGATGGCCATATCCGCCAGGGCAACGGCCAGACCGCCATCGGACAGGTCATGACAGGCGGCCACATGACCGCCTGTAATCAACTGGCGAACGCAATCGCCATTGCGGCGTTCTGCGGTCAGGTCAACTGGCGGCGGGGCACCATCGGTGCGGTTCATAAGATCACGCATGAAGATCGACTGGCCCAGATGACCCTTGGTCTCCCCAATCAGGATCAGGCTTAAACCCGCCTCTGGAATGGCAAGGCCGACAGACAGTGCCGCGTCTGCGATCATGCCAACGCCGCCGATGACAGGCGTGGGCAAAATCGCCACACCATTGGTTTCATTATACAGCGACACATTGCCCGATACGACCGGGAAGTCCAGTGCCAGGGCCGCAGCGGTCATGCCTTTGATACAGCCGACAAACTGACCCATGATGCGGGGCCGCTCCGGATTGCCGAAATTCATATTATTGGTGATCGCCAATGGGGTCGCGCCGGTCGCGGTAATATTGCGCCAGGCTTCCGCCACGGCCTGGGCACCGCCGGTTTCCGGTTCGGCAAAACAATAGCGCGGCGTGCAGTCGGTGGTCGCCGCCAAGGCCTTCTTCTGGCCCGGCAGGCGCACAATCGCGGCATCCGCTGCGCCAGGCGTCTTTACAGACTCACCCCCGATCAGGTGATCATATTGTTCCCAGATCCAACGGCGAGAGCACAGATCGGGCGACCCGATCAGGCGTTTCAGCGCCTCGCTCATGCTCATATCTGCTGGGATCGATGTATCCACATCGCCCGCCTTCGGGGTTGGTTCCCAAGGGCGCTCATACAAAGGCGAGGCCTCAACCAGCGGTGCGACGGGAATTTCCCCTGCCAGATCGCCATGCCACATCAGGGTCAGGTTGCCGGTATCGGTGACGCGCCCAACGACGGCGAAATCTAGTTCCCATTTGTCGAAAATCGCCTTGGCCTCAGCTTCGCGCCCTGGTTTCAGGACCATCAGCATGCGCTCCTGGCTTTCCGACAGCATCAATTCATAGGGGGTCATGCCCTCTTCGCGCATCGGCACCTTATCCAGCGCCAGTTCAATGCCAACGCCGCCCTTGTCTGCCATTTCCACAGAAGAAGAGGTTAGGCCCGCAGCCCCCATATCCTGGATCGACACAATCGCGTCGGTTGCCATCAGTTCCAGGCAGGCTTCCAACAACAGCTTTTCGGTGAAGGGGTCGCCGACCTGGACGGTAGGGCGTTTTTCTTCGGAATCTTCCGTGAATTCTGCGGAGGCCATGGTCGCGCCATGGATACCGTCGCGCCCAGTCTTGGACCCGACATAGACCACCGGATTGCCGATGCCAGACGCCTTTGAATAGAAAATCTTGTCACTGCGGGCCAGGCCGACCGTCATCGCATTGACCAGGATATTGCCATTATAGGCCTTGTCGAAATTGACTTCCCCACCAACGGTCGGAATGCCCATACAATTGCCATAGCCACCGATGCCGGCCACGACGCCCGACACCAGATGGCGGGTTTTGGCATGGCTGGGATCGCCAAAGCGCAGCGCGTTCAGATTGGCGATTGGCCGCGCGCCCATGGTGAAGACATCACGCATAATGCCGCCCACACCGGTCGCAGCGCCCTGATAGGGTTCGATGAAGCTGGGGTGATTGTGGCTTTCGATCTTGAACACGGCGGTATCGCCATCGCCGATATCGATCACGCCTGCATTCTCACCCGGACCCTGGATCACCTGGGGACCGCTGGTCGGCAATGTCTTCAGCCAGAAGCGCGAGGATTTATAGGAACAATGTTCCGACCACATGACGGAGAAAATGCCCAACTCCGTGATATTTGGCGCGCGTCCCAGAATGTTCAGAACGATCTGGTATTCATCCGTGGTCAGGCCATGTTCGGCGACGATTTCCGGGGTAATTTCGACTTCGGCAAGAGACATGAACTTCCCTTTGGCTGGCGGCGGCGGAGAGGGGGTAAGTGCGGCGATTTCCTAGCGCGACTCCGCCGGAAATGCAAAGCGGAACCGCGATGAATGCAGGATCAAATGTCCAAATGGGCCCTAAACGCTAGACCAGATCGATCGCATGGGCCTTCAGGGCGATGAAGTCACAGACTTCCAGGGCCCGTTCATGGGTCGACAGCAACACAACCTTGGGCGCAAATCCCGCCTGATAGGCCTCCTGCCAGCGCGCCGCACACAGGCACCACTGATCGCCGGGTTTTAGGCCCGCAAAGCCATATTCCGGCACCGGCGTCGACAGGTCATTGCCCCGCGCCCGCGAAAAGGCCAGAAAGTCCGCTGTCATCTGCACACAAACCGTATGGGACCCGATATCTTCCGGCCCGGTATTGCAACATCCATCGCGATAGAACCCTGTCACGGGATCAACCGAACACGGCATCAAGGGCTGTCCAAAGACATTACGGGCTGGATGGGTCGTGCCGTTGGAAAGGCTCACGGAGGCTTCCTCATATTGTCTTAGTGAAGGCGACACGTTGAAATCTGGTTCAGGCGGTGCCAGCCAACCCGGCAAACATCTTCAGGCCTTCAACACCGCCCGCCAGGGCGTCGATGGCATTTTCGGGGTGGGGCATCATGCCCATGACATTGCCAGACTCGTTCAGGATACCGGCGATGTTGCGTTGGGATCCGTTCAGGTTGGTGGTCGCATCGACCAGACCGGCGGCATTGCTGTAGCGGAAGACGACACGCCCGCCGCCTTCCAGGCGGTCCAGCGTGTCTTCATCGGCGAAATAGTTACCCTCGTTATGGGCAACGGCGACCTTGATCACATCGCCCTGATTCAGGCTGCCGGTGAAGGGCGCATGGCTGCGTTCACAGCGGATATGGGTCATCTTGCAGATGAATTTCAGGCCCGCATTGCGCATCAATACGCCAGGCAGCATGCCGGTTTCGGTCAGGACCTGAAAGCCATTGCACACGCCCAGAACAGCCACGCCGCGTTCCGCCTGTTGTTTCACCGCGCGCATGATCGGGGAATTGCCCGCCATCGCGCCACAGCGCAGATAATCACCATAGGAAAAACCACCGGGTACAACGATCAGGTCATAACCGGCCAGATCGCTTTCCCCATGCCAGATGAGGTCGGGCTTGCTGCCGCTGGCCTTTTCAATCGCAGCCGCCATATCGCGTTCGCGGTTGGTACCGGGAAAGACGGTGATTGCGGTTTTCATGGTCTGGATTACTCCACAATCTCGATTGCGTAGTCTTCAATGACCGTATTGGCCAACAGCTTGCGGCACATCTCGTCCAGTTTGGCCTGGGCCGCCTTGCGGTCGGTTTCAGCCAGTTCGACTTCGATCAGCTTGCCCTGGCGTACCTCACCAATGCCGTCAAAGCCCAGCCCTTCCAGCGCATGGCCGATGGCCTTACCCTGAGGGTCCAACACGCCGCGTTTCAGGGTGACGGTGACATTGGCTTTCATCTAAGCATACTCCTGATCGTCTGACTTGGTCGGTTCTTTACGCTGATTCTAATGCCACAAAGCAGAATTAGGTCGGCTCGCCATCGATATTTTCAACAGTGCCACTTTCTGGCAGGACACCCAGGCGTCGTGCCACTTCGCGATAGGCGTCTTCCACATTGCCCAGATCGCGACGGAAGCGGTCCTTGTCCATCTTCTCGTTGGTCAGCGTGTCCCACAGGCGCATATTGTCCGGGCTCAATTCATCCGCCAGGACAATGCGCACATCGCCGTTTTCGTCATAGATACGCCCGAATTCCAGCTTGAAATCGATCAGCTTGATGCCGATGCCGATAAACAGGCCGGACAGGAAATCGTTCACGCGCAGCGACATCGCCAGGAAATCGTCAATGTCCTGGGGGCTGGCCCAGCCAAAGGCTGTGATATGTTCTTCGGAAATCAGCGGATCGCCCAATTCGTCCGATTTATAGCAATATTCGACGATGGACCGGGGCAGGGGCGTGCCTTCCGGAATGCCCAGACGCTTGGCCATAGAGCCCGCGGCGACATTGCGGATGACAACTTCCACCGGAATGATCTCAACTTCGCGGATCAACTGTTCGCGCATGTTCAGGCGGCGGATGAAATGGGTCGGAATGCCCAGATCCTGCAGGCGCAACATCAGAAATTCGGAAATCCGATTGTTCAGCACGCCCTTGCCGGTGATCGTGCCTTTTTTCTGATTATTGAATGCCGTGGCATCGTCTTTGAAATAGGCGACCAGGGTGCCGGGTTCCGGCCCCTCGAAAATCACCTTTGCTTTGCCTTCGTAGATTTGTCTGCGTCGCGCCATGAGTATGGACCCGCCTCTTACCGCCTGGGGAATATCTATACGCTGCGTATAGCAACCGACCCCGACTTTCACAATCGCCGTTTTGTCCTGTCTGGTGTCTGTGACGTTTCAAAGTCAGAAAAAATAAAATAGCGCTGGTCCGCTTTGACCATGGCATCAGTCGTTGAACCTGGGGCGCGAAACGATTACATAAGCGGTGAATGATGCGCCGGGGGTCGACCCCGCTTTAAGGATTTTGACCAGAGATTAGGGAAACAGACCCATGAGCCAGTTTAATGACCGCGAAAAGGCCTTTGAGAACAAGGCCAGCCACGATAAGGAATTGGATTTTAAGGCAATGGCCCGCCGCAACAAGTTGCTGGGCCTGTGGGCTGCGGAACTGATGGGCTTGGACGGCGATGCCGCGCAAGCCTATGCTCAGGAAGTCGTCATCGCGGATTTTGAAGAAGTTGGCGACGATGACGTTATGCGCAAGGTTCTTGGGGATTTGCAGGCCAAGGGCGTGGAGACGACCGAACATCTGGTGCGGGAACGTATGACCGCCCTGTTGTCTGTCGCCCGAGCACAGGTCACCAGCGCCAGCTAAGCCTGATTTTTGGACAGGGCGGCCAGGGCCTCATCGCTCAGGCTGTCCATCCAGGCAATCAGCACCATACCGGTCTGTGCTAAATAGTGCAGGAATTCCGGTTCTTTACCTGCCTCCACCAACAGTAGGTACAGCAGGGCGTGGTCTGTGTTCTTGCACAGCGCCGGGCGCAGTCCCTGACGGGGCAGGGTGCCGTTTAGCGAATTGCAGGCATAATAGCCAAAATCCTTTCGCGTCACGTCAAAAGCTGTTTGGGTTTGACCCTCAGCCTGGAACGTTACCTGCTGGTTCGGGGCCAGATGAACCGATCCGCAATCCTGCAATTCGATCTCTCCATCCTGGCCGACATGAAACAGGCGTGGCGGAATTTTTGGCGAAAAGGTCATTCTGGATCCTTGCTTTATAGACTTCGAACCTAAAGAAAATCTTGGGGTTCTCTGCGGAAATCCTTTTAAACCCCTTTGAATGCACTTGAAACGAACAATATAATCATGTGCAGTGGAGCGTGTGAATGAGACGATGGTCTATACTTCTTCACGATGACGATGGAGCGACCCGTAACGGGACTATCATGACGGTTTGGGACAGGAAAAACGTGGCATTTCATATGCGATCAGAACTGGCGCAAATACGGCCGGTGCGATCCGGTCCGGGCGAAGATGATCAGGATAACGACGATGGCGGTATGGGCGGGCCTGGGACGGGTGTTGTCACCAAGACCCGCGCCAAAACCAAAAAACCGTCCATGTATAAAGTCCTGATGCTGAATGACGACTATACGCCCATGGAATTCGTAATCTATGTGCTGGAGCGTTTCTTTGGCAAAACGCGGGAAGAGGCGACACAGGTCATGTTGCATGTCCATAACCGTGGCGTCGGAATATGCGGCGTGTTCACCTATGAAGTTGCGGAAACTAAGGCGACGCAGGTGATGGATGCGGCCCGAAAGGAAGGGCATCCGCTGCAATGTACCCTGGAAAAAGAATAGGGAAAATTTTGATACGGTGATCAAGTGGGCGTCTAGCAAAAGACTTGGTCAAAAAAAGAATAGGTCGGCATCTTTAAAGTTCTGTTAAGCCGACTCAGTTTAAAGTCAGTACCGGTAAATATCTGTTTGTTTACCGTTGAGATATACCCTGGTTGGAAGGAGACCGCATCGCATGTTGTCAAAATCACTGGAACAAACGTTGCACCGGGCTCTTTCAATGGCGGGGGAGCGCAGCCACGAATATGCGACATTGGAACATCTGCTGCTCGCCCTGACGGAAGATCAAGACGGCCTGGCCGTCATGCGCGCCTGTGGTGTTGATGTCGAAAAACTGGTCGGTAATCTGGCAGATTACATCGATAACGACCTCAGCAATCTGGTGACGCTGCTCAGCGAAGATCCAAAGCCCACGGCTGGTTTTCAGCGTGTGCTTCAGCGCGCCGCCATTCATGTGCAATCGTCCGGTCGGGAAGAAGTGACCGGTGCCAATGTGCTGGTTGCGATCTTTTCAGAGCGGGAAAGCCACGCTGTCTATTTCTTGCAATTACAGGATATGACACGCTTTGACGCGGTGAATTACATTTCTCACGGCATCGCGAAGGTGCCGGGTCAGGAAACAGATTCCACTGCAAAACCCGGCCCATCGGGCATTGATGAAGATGCGAAGGCCGAAGAAGTCAATAAAAGCGGGCATGAGGCGCTGGACACCTATTGCGTTGACCTGAATAAGAAAGCGGGCCTGGGCAAGATCGATCCTTTGATCGGGCGTGTTCAGGAAGTGGAGCGGGTCATTCAGGTGCTGTGCCGCCGGACGAAAAATAATCCGCTGCTGGTCGGCGATCCGGGCGTGGGCAAGACCGCGATTGCAGAAGGCCTGGCCAAGCGTATCGTTGATTTGGATGTGCCGGACGTTCTGGCGACCTGCACAATCTTTTCCCTGGATATGGGCGCTCTGTTGGCGGGAACCCGCTATCGCGGTGATTTCGAAGAACGCCTGAAGGCGGTCATGAAAGAAATTGAGGCAACCCCCGGTGCCATCCTGTTCATTGACGAAATCCACACGGTGATCGGGGCCGGCGCGACCACAGGCGGGGCGATGGATGCCTCCAACCTGTTGAAGCCCGCCTTGCAGAACGGGTCGCTGCGGTGCATCGGGTCGACCACCTATAAAGAATATCGCGGTCATTTTGAGAAGGATCGGGCACTGGCGCGTCGCTTCCAGAAAATTGATGTGGCCGAACCGTCAGTCGAAGATGCGATTAAGATCCTGATGGGGCTGAAACCCTATTACGAGGAACATCACGGCGTGAAATATACGCTGGATGCGATCAAGACAGCGGTTGAACTGTCGTCACGCTATATCAATGACCGCAAACTGCCGGATAAGGCGATTGATGTGATTGATGAAGTTGGCGCGGCCCAGATGCTGTTGGCGGAAAGCCGCCGCAAAAAGCAGATCGGCACAAGGGATGTCGAAGCCGTCGTGGCCAAAATCGCCCGTATCCCCCCGAAACAGGTCAGCCGCGATGATCGCGATGCCTTATCAACGCTGGATAGTGATCTGCGCACCATGGTTTATGGTCAGGATGCCGCGATTGAGGCCTTGTCGTCTGCAATCAAGCTGTCGCGTGCCGGGCTGCGCGAACAGGATAAGCCGATTGGCAGCTATCTCTTCTCTGGTCCGACCGGTGTCGGGAAAACCGAAGTTGCCAAGCAATTGGCCCGCACGCTGGGTGTTGAGCTCAAACGCTTCGACATGTCGGAATATATGGAACGTCACTCAATCTCCCGTTTGATTGGTGCGCCTCCCGGTTATGTCGGGTTCGATCAGGGCGGCCTGTTGACCGATGCGATTGACCAGACGCCCCATTGCGTCCTGTTGCTGGACGAGATTGAAAAGGCACATCCGGATCTGTTCAACGTGCTGCTGCAGGTCATGGATTACGGCAAATTGACCGATAACAACGGCAAGACCGTTGATTTCCGCAATGTCGTGCTGATCATGACCACCAATGCCGGGGCCGCCGATATGGCCAAGTCCGCGATTGGCTTTGGACGCAGTATGCGGGAAGGTGAGGACACCGCCGCCATTGAGCGGATGTTCACGCCGGAATTCCGCAATCGACTGGATGCGATCATCCCGTTTGCCTCTCTGCCCAAAGATGTCATCGGGCGCGTGGTGGATAAGTTTGTTATCCAACTGGAAGCACAACTGGCCGATCGCGATGTCACCATCGATCTGACCGACGAGGCACGCTTGTGGCTGGGCGAGAAAGGCTACAGCGACAAATACGGGGCCCGTCCGCTGGCCCGCGTCATCCAGGAAAGCATCAAGCGGCCATTGGCGGAAGAACTGTTGTTCGGCAAGCTGGCCAATGGTGGGACCGTTCTGGTCGATGTCGACAAGGCCGAAGACAAGCTGCGCTTTGCATTTCCCGATGCGGGCAAGGCGAAGAAGCCGAAGTCCAAGAAAAAGGGCAAGACTGGCGAACAGGCGTAGTTAGGTTCTAGCGGCACCTTTTGTTGGTCTGACAGCATTGTTTTGAGGTTCGAACAAGTCCCTGCGCACAGGCGTGGGGATTTGTTTCTTTTGGGCAAGCATGCGACATAAATTTGAATGGAATTGGGAGTAAAACGAAATGCAGACTGATATGGTTGATTTACAGTGCGAAGCGAATAGATGGCTTTGTTAGGACTTTAATTGTATTACGATAGACAATGGATACGAGTAGAGGTCGAAAACATGGTTAATGCACATCATAAGGATTGAGTGATTCTGGGGATTCGAATACTATTTTCCTTTGGGGCCTTTATAATATCGGTGGTGTGGCAACTAATAATTTTGGTGTGAAGTGTAGACGACCTATGAAAAAGACCAGTAAAGAGTTTCGCAATATGGGGAATCTGTCGAATATCACATCGACATCCCGCGTTCTAAATTTAAACCTGCTGACCCAGCGCTTGTTAAAGACAGAAGGTGAGCATGAGACTTTCTTTAAGAATAAATCTTTAAATAACACATTGATTTTAAAGTCAATCGTTCAGCCAGCAGACAAAATTGCTTTCAGCATTTCGCAGGACAATGCGACCAAATTGTTTAAGCCCTTTGACCGGAATGACCTGGCCCAAGGGGGGCTATTTGCCTTTATAGCGCAGCCAAACCTTATGAAGGCGCTGCAGGAGTATTTTGGTTTCCAACCGGATGATAATGAGAATAACGACCGGGATATGGCGATCCTGCAAGAATTGGATCGCATCCCGTCCTTGGATCCTTTCTTGCTGCGGGAGAAGATGACGGAATTGGGGGTGACGGTTGATAAATCCTACTTCCAGATTGATGAAATGGAATGGAGCCGGATAAAGGATCGGATCATTTCCGACTTCGTGCCCTTGGCCCAAATGGCGTTTGGGGAGAAGGGCAAGAATGATGCGGCGCGCTCTCTTGCCGATAAGATCTGGGATCCAAAACAAACCCAATTGCTAAAACCAATTTTGAAAACGCTGGATATTCCAGAAGACAAGGCCAGCGAGATCATCTTCTCCTGGAAGGGATTGCTGTATTACAAGTATCAGGCGCAGGATTCCCATGCGGATCTGGTTAAAATGCTTAATGAGATAGAATCAGCGCGAATTTATGGGTATTCCTCTATCGAACAGAAGGGGGAGACGCAGAAAACCATCCGGGCGATCCGGGCGTCTTTTACCGAAGACTGGAAGCTGTGCCACAGGCATCTGGCCAGTTATGAAAAGAACTACATCGAACAGTTCGTGGGCAAACAAAACCCGCAGGCGTTAAAGCAAACCTTGATGAATGCCAGCGAGATTTTTGATGTCCTGGGCACAGTTATCGGGTCGACCAAGCATTGCGTCAGCTATTGGCGTTATTTCTCTGGCAGCCGCATTGGGGGCCGTATTGCGGCGGATGATTTTGATGCTTTGCTGGATGATTTCCGCAAGGGAACGGGTCTGGCAACGATGGCGCGTGCACCAACAGAGCGCGCGATTTCCATGGACGATGATCCAAAAGCTGTTAAGGCATAACCGCGCACCACACCAGAGTATCCTGAATATGATCAGGCAGGCGATCGCATGATACGCTAAGCATCGCGGTTTTCGCGATCCTCTGCCGTTTTGACCGCCTTATCCTGCATGCGCTGGGCAATTTCTTCTTCTATGCCTTGGCGCTGTTCAGGGGTCATCTGGGCCAAGTCCTGTTCTGTTATGCCCATTTCTTTCAGGATCGCATCCCGAATGCGCTCTGCCGGGGTCTTTTCCATGTACTCCAGAAACGCCTTTTCCGTATCTGTGGGCTGATAGGGATCGGCGTTCGCGGGTGGTTGTTTCGGTTGGCTGGTGTTGCTTTCCTGTGCAGCCAGCAGGGTCGATTGTGTGCCTGATGACAACAAACCAGCGGTGTTTGTCAAAATCGTTGGGGGTGCATTTTCTGCGGCCAAGCTGTTGCTAGACAAGCCATTGGTCCCCGGGCCAGTCGCCGGGGCACGGTTTGTTTTATCCGACGCAGCGACGGGAGTGTTCGCGGTGGGCGAAAACAAGCCTGTATAGGCCGTTTGGATAGAGTATCCTGCTGAAATGGATGTCATGGACTGCCTCAAGCCATCTGAATTTTCTTAAAATCAGACAAGCAAGAGTCAGGCCAATTGATGAATTTTATCCCCGTGTCAGGCCTGTGGAACTGTTGCTTGAATGGCATCGATCAGGGGCTGGTCCAGATCTGTCATACATTGATCGTACAGAATAACCATCAGGTCCCGGCGAACCGCCAATTCCGCTGGAACAAGGTCTTCATTGGTGGCGGTGTAATAGCCCAGTGCAAAATGCTGAATCAGGGAAAATTCCAGGGGCGAGCGCAGGAAAGTCTTGGGCGGTGGGCCGAACACCACGGAACACGCCGCGTCGAACAACATCGGCGTTGGGTTTTCCAGCGGTGTTTCCAGCGGGGTCGGAATGGTCTTTTCCAGGGCGGTCAAATAACTGTCTGCCGGGGTATTGCGACACTGTTCAATCAATCCCGGGATGATGTCAGAACGATTGGCGATTTCCAATAATTGCAGGCCGTCCTCTTTCCCCTTGGCGGTGTAAAAGCCCAGCATGAATGTAACAACCATGGGCATTTCGGTCATGGGGCGAAGGAAGGCTGGTTCTTCCTGTTGGAACAGGGCCTGACAGGATTCCGTAAAGAACGGCTTTGTGTCCTGTGCCCTAGCGTCTGTCTGGGGCAGGCACAGAAAAGCCATGGTGATTGCCAGTAAAAACGGTACGGTGCGGTCCATTCGGACTCTAAACATAAGAAAAACTCTTCCTTCCCTCTTTAAAGTGCAACGCTGACATTGCCCAGGCGTTCGGACAGTTTCATGTTTTCTGAATAGTCGACAGGGATGGCGATTAATGCCGGGCCTTCCTGGGCGAAAGCTTCTTTCAGCGTTGGGATGATTTGATCGGTTGCCGTGATTTCCTTACCCCACATGCCAAAGCTGTGGGCCAATTGAACGAAATCCGGATTGTTAAAGGCCAATGGAGAATGCCGTCCCTGAAAGCCCGTCTGTTGCTTCCATTTAATCAGGCCATATTCCCCATCGCACCAGATCATGGCGACGACATTCAGCTTCAGGCGCACGGCTGTTTCCAACTCCTGCACATTCATCATGAAGCCCGCATCCCCAGAAATCGACAGGACCTTTTTATCGGGAAAGGCCATTTTAGCCCCGATGGAGCCCGGCATGGCAAAGCCCATCGTGCAGAACCCGTTGGATATCAGGCAGGTATTGGGTTCCATGCACTGATAGTGGCGGGCAATCCACATTTTATGGGCACCGACATCGGACAGCAGGATATCTTCTGGTCCCATGAATTCACGCACATCCCACAAGATTTTCTGTGGTTTGACCGGAACGGCCGTGTCGTCCTTTTGGGCCGCAAATTCTTCGGACATGATGTTGCGTAGGGCCTGACGGTCGGCGATGTTGAACAAGGGCATGCGGTCGGCATACATATTGTTCACGGCTTCGTTCAACTGCCACAGGGCATCGGCCAGATCGCCCACAACTTCCACCGTTGCCTGATAGTCGCGGTCGACCTCGGCAGGGCTGAAGTCGATATGGATGATCTTCTTGCTGTCCTTGTTGCTGCGGTTCCAGGCGGAAGGCGCATATTCAACCAGGTCATAGCCACAGGAAATCACCAGGTCTGCATCATCGAAGGCCAAATTGTTATAATCCCCTGATCCCAGACCCATGGTGAACAGGCAATGGGGATCATCCATGGGGACCGCGCCCTTACCCATGAAGGTATTCACAACGCCAATCCCGGTTTTCGTTGCAAGACGGAACAGTTGTTTTGCAGCCCGCTTTCGGATCGCGCCATTGCCCGCCAGGATGATCGGGTTCTTGGCTTCCCCGATCAGGCGCGCGGCCTCTGCAATCGCCTTATAGTCTGCGCCGGGGCGACGGACTTTGCGGGCAGGCATGGGGGCATCGTCAACGTCGTGCTTTGCAATGTCTTCTGGCAGTTCAATGACGCATACGCCCGGCTTTTCGGTTTCCGCCAGTTTGAAGGCCTTGCGCACCACTTCTGTAATATTGCCAGCAGAGGTAATGGATTGCGCCCATTTGGAGATCGGTCGCATCATCGCAACGGAATCCATATTCTGATGGCTTTCCTTATGCAGGCGCTTGGTGGATCCCTGACCAATGATCGCGACGACGGGGGCGCGATCCATATTGGCATCCGCCAGACCGGTCACCAGATTGGTTGCACCGGGCCCTAATGTCGACAGGCAGACCCCGGCCTTGCCCGTCAGTCGACCATAACTGTCAGCCATAAAGGCCGCTGCCTGTTCATGACGGCATAGGATGAAGTCGATTTTGGAATCCATCAGGGCGATCATCAGATCGGCATTTTCTTCACCCGGTACGCCATAGATACGCTCAACGCCTTCTTCTTCCAGGCATTTAACAAACAGTTCAGCGGCTTTCATATACGTTCCTTAAAGGCGTGAGGAGGTTAGCCGCCAGACATTTTTGTATTGCGGGCGCGGACTTCAGACGGCCATCTGCTTTTTATATAGGACAGCACGGCAATGATTTCAGCGTCTGTAAGTTTTTTCTCAAAGGCAGGCATATCTGTTTTGTAATCGGGCCCGGCGAATTTTTGAATCCCGTATTTGGTCATCTCAAAAATCTGTGTTTCGGAATGATGCCAGGTATGCCCTGTCTCATCTTGGGGCGGGGCGGGTAGTTTTCCATCTGCGTTACGCACATTCCAATTCGGTTGTCCTTCCAAGTTTGGACCGTGACAGGCTGCGCATTCCGAATCATAGATCACCTTCCCCAGCTTCACAAAGGTTGGATCGTCGGGCAGAAGGATTGTCTCAGCGCGGGCGAAGTTGGCGGCAGTCATTAATAAGACAATCAAGGGCAGGGCTAGTTTCATAGAGAATCTCCAGCGAGAGAATTGAGAATAGGACAGGACGGGCGGTGATCGCCGTCGCAACAGTGAATCAAATGCGCAAGAGTTTTGCGCATGTCTTTCAGAACATTAATCTTATCGTCGATTTCATCGAGATGCTTGCTGGCAATGGCCTTTACCTCTGCACTGGTGCGATTGGCATCGGAATACAGGCTCAGCAGGGTTCGGCATTCCTCAATTGAAAAGCCCAAATCCCGTGCGCGCTTCAGAAATTGTAGGGTCGCGATATGATCATTGCTAAAATCACGATAACCATTATCGGCCCGATCCGGCACCAGCAAAGCGATTTCTTCATAATAGCGCAGCGTCTTTGCGGGCAGGCCGGTTTGTTGGGCGGCGTCTGAGATATTCATCTTTGCGGCTCCTGTTCCGATCACTTCTATAAAGGTTCCCCTTACAGGAAGGTCAAGCATTCAAGATTATAAATGACCCCTTGACCTTCCTGTTACTGGAACCCCCACATTCGAGGCAGTCTAAAGGAGCTACGCGATGACTGTGATCAGTCTGGATATTGATGGTATGACCTGTGCGGGCTGTGCCGGACGGGTAGAAAAGGCGCTGAAATCGGTGGATGGTGTTTCGACAGCCCAGGTTAATCTGGCGCTGGAAAAGGCCTCGATTGAAGGAAGCGCCCCTCCGGAAACGCTGATCAAGGCGGTGGAGCGCGCAGGCTATACCGCCTGGTACCTTGAAGATGTCGATCCAGACGTCCGGGAAGCGTCCCAACGTGCAACAGAGCGTCAGGCCTGGCTGTGGCTGCTCGTTGCGGTCGTTCTGACCCTCCCTTTTCTGATTCAAATGATCGGTATGGTCTTGGGTCAGCATTGGATGCTGCCCTATTGGCTGGAACCCATCCTGGCCGCGCCTGTCGTGTTTGGGGCGGGTTGGACCTTTTATAAGGGTGCATGGCATGCGGTTGTGACCCGCACGGGCACGATGGACCTTTTGGTCGCCATGGGGACGGGGGCCGCATTCTTTTTCAGCCTGTGGCTGGTTTTCAGCCAGGGGATCGCGGCACAAGGCCATCTGTATTTTGAAGCCGCCGCCGTGATTGTGACGCTGGTTCTGTTTGGCAAACGCCTGGAATCCCGCGCCAAAAAGAGCACCAGCGAGGCGATCCGGGGCCTGATGGCCCTGACCCCTGATGAAGTCTGTCGCATCACACAGTCTGGCGAGGAAGAGACCGTCCCCCTGACGGCGATTGCGGTTGGTGATGTCCTGCGGGTGCGCCCAGGGGAGCGTATTCCTGTCGATGGCCGCATTCTGGACGGCACAACCAGCATCGATGAATCGCTGATCACCGGGGAAAGTGTTGCTGTTGCGAAGTCCCAAGGCGATCCTGTTGTCGGCGGCGCGATCAATGGTGATGGCCTGCTGAGGATAGAGGCGACGGCGGTCGGTAAGGACACGACCCTGGCAAAGATTGTGCGGTTGGTAGAGCGCGCGCAAAGCGGCAAGGCCCCAATGCAACGGCTGGTCGATCGTGTCAGCGCGATCTTTGTGCCGATCGTTCTGGGGATTGCTGGTGTCACCTTTATCGGTTGGATGGTCGCTGGTGGCGGGTTTGAAACCGCCCTGATTGCGGCGGTATCGGTTCTGGTCATTGCCTGTCCCTGTGCGCTGGGACTTGCAACGCCAACCGCAATTGTGGCCGGGACCGGGGCTGCGGCGAAGGCCGGGATTCTGATCAAGGATGTCGAGGCGATGGAGCGTGCCGCCCATATCGATACCGTCCTGTTTGATAAGACCGGTACCGTGACGGTGGGGCAGCCGCGCCTGGCCCAAACACAATTGGTGTGGGAAGGCGATCCGGATGCGATTCTGGCCCTTGCTGTTGCCTTGCAACGCGGCAGTGACCATCCCCTGGCAGACGCCTTCCGGGCAGCCTATGACGGTCAGGCGTCCACCCTGAAGTCGCCACAGCAGTTCCGCAACCATCCGGGGGAGGGTGTGTCCGGGACACTGGACGGTCATGCGCTGGTTCTGGGGAACCGGGCGGCGATGGCACGGTCAAAGATTGCACTGACACAGGCGATAGAAACACATGCCGCAGCGATGGAGGAAGAGGGAGAGACCGTCGCCTTCCTGGCAAAGGAGGGCGAATTGATCGCCTGGTTTGGCCTGATCGATGCGCCGCGTCCAGAGGCGCAGGATGCCATCGCCAAACTGACAGCCCAGGGTATTCGGGTCGGCCTGTTATCGGGGGACAGCCAGGCTGTGGCCCAGCGTATTGCCGCCATGGTCGGCATTACCGATGTTACCGCCGGGGTGAAACCTGATCGTAAGGTGAAGGCTGTAAAGACCTTGCAGGATGCGGGGCGACGGGTTGCGATGGTGGGCGATGGAATCAATGACGCGCCCGCCCTGGTTCAGGCTGATCTGGGGCTGGCGATGGGGACAGGAACCGACATCGCCCTGGATGCGGCCCCGGTGACGCTGATGCGCGCGGATTTGAATCTGGTACCGGCAGCCTTGGATATTTGCCGCCGTACCGTTCGGAAAATCCATCACAATCTGTTCTGGGCCTTTTTCTACAATGTCGTGGGCCTGCCCTTGGCGGCATTGGGCTATCTGAGCCCAGAGATAGCAGGCGCCGCCATGGCGATGAGTTCCGTCAGCGTTGTCACCAGTTCCCTGCTGTTGCGGCGCTGGCACCCTTAAATCAGCAATGCCGGTATTGTCAGGATCAGGCCGTACACGGCGCTGAGGATCAGGGTGGCGACGGTCATGACGGTTGAGATAACCCGCAGGCGCATTTGTAGCTTGGTCGTGCCCGTAACGCGCAGGGATTGGGAATGGAGTATCCGCGCCAGGACCAGCACGATGCCCGCAAGATGCAGATAATAGATTGATCCGGACACGGTTTCGATCATCAGCATCAAAATCAGGATCATTGGCACCCATTCGACAAAATTGCCAAAGGTGCGGATACGGGCGATCAATTCCGGGTCCCCGCCATCGCCCAGGCTGACCCGCGTGCGGCCGCGCTGTCCAGGAATACGCAAACCCAGGGCGGCCATTATCAGGGCCAGAAGGCAGGCATAAAACAATGTGATCACGATTTATCTCCTCGAAAGTTCTTACGAGGTGGGGTGTGCGTTGGATTTTGCAAAGGAAATAAATCGGTCCAGGGCTTCCTGGCTGGGAACCTCGCCGGTGAAGCCGATCAGATAGTTGCGGCTGTGGGCCAGGCGTTCGTCCAGCGTTTCTGCGATGTCGAGGGCGTAATAGCCGATTTGCATATAGTACAGAATGCGGGCGCGGATGAAGGAGTCGCTGGCGTCAAAGCCATGGCGCTGAAACATCTTGGTCAGGGCCTGCATGCGGATATCGTCGGATTGATCGACCACGCGACGGATTTCCGGGTCGCGCCTGGACCATTCCCGGATCGCAAAATCCAGTTTTGGATCAAATAACGTGGAATCCAGAAAGCATTCAAAAACCGCCAGAACGGAGTCCGTAATACTGGGGCAGGGGCGTTCCGCCCGCGACACGATGGCAGCGGTGTTGGTTCCCGCCCAAATTTCCAGCAAGGCCGCCAGCAGGTCTTCCCGGCTTTGAAAATACCAATAGAAGCTGGACCGGGAGACCTGAAGGGACTGGCTTAACGGCAGGATTTTGACCTGTTCGACACCATCGGAAATCAGTGTCTTCAGGGCCAGGTCGATCCAATCCTGCCGCGTTGCCTTGGTATGGGGGGCGGGCGATTGTCCTTCCGGGCTCACAGCCGCATCCGCGCGCCATCAGGGTCATAAGGGGATGGGGCAATCACCTTCGCCTTCCGCTCCACCCCGACCACATGGACGGTCAATTCCGTGCCCGACTGAGTGAAGGGACGTTCAACCAGGGCCATAGCCAGGCTAGTCCCGATGGTATGCCCATAGCCGCCCGATGTGACATAGCCAACCCTTACCCCATCCTGCCAGACCGGCTCATAGCCGCTGACTTCTGCATCCGGGCTGTCGATGGCAAGCGTGACCAAGCAGGTCGCCGCCCCGCCTGCATCCCGTTCCGCCAGTGCGGCCTTGCGTCCAATGAAATCGGGTTTCTGCCAGTCGATCCATCGGTCCATGCCGGTCTGGCCGGGGGTATAGCCTTGCGTGAATTCCCGCGACCATATGCCAAAGCTCTTTTCCAGGCGCAGCGCGTTCATGGCATAGAAGCCATACTCCCGCATCCCCTGGTCCGATCCCGCGTCCAGCAGCATTTCACGAAGGGCGATATGTTCGACCGCGGGCACGTTGATTTCATACCCCAATTCGCCACAGACCGATAGGCGTGCAACCTTGGCCCGGATCAGACCGATATCCAGCTCCATACAGCCCATGAAGGGCAGGGCGGTATGGCTGATATCCTGATGGGTCAGTTTTTCCAGAACCTTGCGAGAGTTTGGCCCGGCGAGGGAGAATCCAACCATGGCATCGGAAATATCCCGCACGGTAACGTCGCCGGACCGATGATCCTGGAACCAGCGCATATGCCAGGCCCGCAGGTAATAGGATCCCATGATCCACCAGGTACCATCCCCCCAGTTAAAGACGGTCAGGTCGCCTTTCAGGCGGCCTTCCGGGGACAGCATCGGGGCCAGCTTGGCGCGGCCCGGTTTGGGCAGGCGGCTTGCCATGATCGTGTTCAACCAGGTCTCAGCCTCAGGGCCGGACACCTCAAAACGGGAGAAGCCGGAAATATCCAACAGACCCACTGTTTCCCGCACGGCCTTGCATTCTTCGGCAACCACATCGAAGGCGTTGGAGCGTTTCAGGGTCGGTGTTTCTTCAAAGCCCGGCGGGCCAAACATCAGGGGGACTTCCAACCCCCAGCTGCATCCCCACTTCGCCCCGGCGGCAGTCATCGCGTCATAGGCAGGGGCCTTCTTCAGCGGACGACCGGCGGGCAGTTGCTCATTTGGATAGGTCATGACGAAGCGCCGGGAATAAAACTGTCCGGTTGTCTGTTTGATGTATTCACGGTTCGACGCAAAGGCCCCATAGCGTGCGATATCCATGGGCCAGGCGTCGGCCTCAGGCTCCCCATGGATCATCCATTCTGCCAGGGATTTCCCGACACCACCCCCTTGCAGGAAGCCCGCCATAACCCCACAGGCCAGCCAATAATTGCGCTTTCCAGGGACGGGTCCAACTAAGGGGTTTCCGTCTGGAGAAAATGTAAAAGCACCATTTACCCAACGCTTTACACCAACTTCTTGAAGGCATGGATAACGTTTAAATCCCAGCGTCAGTTCGGTTTCAATTCGGTCGAAATCTTCCTGGATCAGCTCAAACCCATAGTCCCAGGGCGCGCCATCCATGTTCCAATGTTTGTGTTCAACTTCGTAGATTCCCAGCAAGACCCCCTTCTGATCCTGACGCAGATAGGTAAAACCTTCCAGGTCGACGGTCATCGGGACTTCAAAATCCAGCGCTTCGATTTCGGGGATTGAATCTGTCACCAGATAATGGTGTTCCAGGGGGGATAGTGGCAGGTCCAGACCGACCATGCGCCCCACTTGCTTGGCCCATAGGCCACCGGCATTGACCACATGTTCTGCGTGTATTGTTCCCTTTTCTGTGACGACATCCCAACTGCCATCGGGGCGCTGGATCAACTCCTCAACCTTGTTGTTTTCGATCACCTCTGCGCCGCGCATCTTCGCTGCCTTGGCATAGGCATGCACCGTGCCGGTCGTGTCGATATAGCCCTCGCGGTCAGCCCACAGGCCCCCGATCACGCCAGTCACATCCATGATGGGGCATCGGGCTTTGATCTCTTCCGGGGTCATCAGGTGGCAATCTTCAATGCCGATGGTCTGGAAAATACGATAGGCCGATTGCAGCCATTCCCATCGTGCAGGCGCGGAAGCAACGGTGATACCGCCCGTCATATGCAGGCCGATATCCTGACCGCTTTCCTTTTCAATCTCAGCCAGCAGGTCGATGGTATAGGCCTGCAGGGCCGCCATGTTCGGATCGGCGTTCAGCGCGTGAATGCCCCCCGCTGCATGCCAGGAGGATCCCGCCGTCAGGATTGAGCGTTCGACCAGCGCCACATCGGTCCAGCCGAATTTCGCCAGATGATACAGAACAGACGCCCCAACGACGCCCCCGCCAATAACCACGACCCGATACTGCGATTTCATCCGACTGCTCCCCTGTGCTTAAAGTCTTGTGCCTAAAGTTGTTTGAAAAACCTTAGCAGCTTCTTTTTCAGAGTCTAGACATAAGTGTACAGGGCGTCAGATCAGGCCCAGAAGCAACAGATACAGCGCGATATAACGTCCCGTCTTTGCGATCGTGACGATGATCAGAAAGGGCAGGATGGGTTCGCGCAGGACGCCTGCGACCACCGTCAACGGGTCGCCGATGAAGGGGGCCCAACTGAGCAGCAGCGACCATTTACCCCAGCGGTGATACCATTCCGTGGCGCGGATCAGGGATTTGGGGTCCTGTTTCGTCCAGAACCGCCCGCGTAACTTGTCCAGACTGCGCCCAATCCCCCAATTGATCACGGCCCCCAACACATTTCCGATACTGGCGACGGTCAACAGCAGGAATGCGGATTGATCGCCCGCCAGCAGCAGGGCGGTCAGCACGGCTTCGGATTGCAGGGGAAGGATGGTCGCAGCGATCAGCGCCGACAGGAACAGGCCGGAATAGGCGACAAGGTCCGACATACGCGGTCAGCGCCGAAAAACGCGCTGTAACAGGGGGGAACGATGTTCCCAGCCCGCTCGCTCTAATTCCGGTGTGTCGGTTTCCTGCTGCGGATAACCGATGCACAGATAGGCGATGAAGCGCCAGTCTTTTGGGACATCCAGGGCGTCTGAGACGTCATCCGGGTTCAGGATCGACAGCCATCCCAGACCGATCCCTTCGGCCCGTGCTGCCAGCCATAGGGTCTGGATCGCCCCAACTGTTGAGAAATCCAGTGTTTCCGGCATGGTCTGTCGGCCCAGGCCGCCACCCTGATCGGGGTCGGGATCACAGAAGACCGCCAGATGCACCGGTGCCTGATCCAGCCCGGCCAGTTTCAATGTCGCATAAAGTTCTGCCCGGTCCCCATCCAGCCCGTCCAGCGCGGCCTTGTTATGGATTTCAAACGAAGCCCGGATTGCTGCGCGGGGGGCGTCCTTTTCAACCAGCACGAACCGCCAGGGCTGGCTGAGGCCGACAGAAGGGGCCTGATCGGCAATTGCCAGCAATCTATCCAGCGCGTCGGGGGGCAGCGGGTCGGTCCTGAAATGCCGCACATCCCGTCGCCAGGTGAAAAGGTCCCGCAATTTTGTGCGAAATTCTGCATCAAAATCCGGCATGGTTATCCCTGTGCAGGTTCCAGAAAGATAAACCGGGTCGCGCCATAGCGACGGTCATCAATGACATCAAATCTGGACGGGCAGTCAAACGGGGCCTTGGGGTGCAGTTGCAGCACCGCCAGTCCATCGGTCGCCAGCCACCCTTTCTGATGGGCGGCGACCAGGCTGTTTTCGACCACCAGATCCCGATAGGGCGGGTCAAAGAAGATCAGGCCGCAGGGGGATTTTGCGGTGGGTGGCTTGGTGGCGTCCTTGTTCAGGATCGTGGTGGCCTCGCGGAAGCGGGCCTTATTGATATTGGTGCTTAAAACCTTTGACGCTGCGGGATCGTTTTCCAGAAAGCAGCAGTGGCGCGCTCCCCGGCTTAAAGCTTCCAGGCCCAAAGCCCCGGTCCCCGCAAAGAAATCAGCAACGGGGCGATCCTGCCATTTTTTGGCATGTTTGGGCGTGGCAAGGATGTTGAACAGGGATTCCCGCGCCCGTTCTGATGTGGGGCGGGTTGTGGTGCCTTCTGGCGCATCCAGATACAGCCCACGGCGGCTACCGGCGACGATCCGCATTCGGTTTTCCTCGTTTCGGGCCTATCCGGGCACCAGATTTCGTTCCCTCGCTGACCGTTTCTACGGAATGTCTTTGAGGTGTTGGTTTCGCCCCAGCTGGTTTTACCCCGGCTGGTTTAACCCCGGCTGGTTTAACACCTGAAGGTTTCGGGCTTGAACCACGGCCAGGACCCTGCTTCGCATTCCCCTCTGGCTTGGCATATCGTGTGATGCGGGTGCCCGTTGGCTTGGCCGGTCGGGATGGCTTGTTTGCCGCATTTGGCGTGTCAGGTGCGACTTTCGCGCCCGCCTCCGCTGGGGCATCTGCCGAACGGTTTCTGGACTTATGCAGGGGTTTCTTATGGGGTTTCGGTTTGGCTTTGGCCTTGGCCCATTTGGCCTGGCCCTTGCGGCTTTCCCCGCCGACAGTATCGCGCAGCATCTTGGCAGAGACTTCTTCCACCCCACCGCGTGTTAGTGTGCTTAACTGAAAAGGCCCATAAGCGACGCGGATCAGGCGGTTGACCGGGTAATCCAGATATTCCATGACCTTGCGGATTTCGCGGTTTTTGCCTTCAGTCAGGGACACGGAAACCCAGGCATTCGCACCTTTCTGGCTTTCCAGTTCCGCCCGGATTTCGCCATAGCGGATGCCTTCAACCGTGACGCCATTGGCGACCGTATCCAGCTTTTCCTGGCTGACATAGCCATGGACGCGCACACGATAGCGCCGGATCCATCCTGTCGCGGGCAGTTCCAGCCGACGCGCCAGGTCGCCATCATTGGTCAACAGCAACAGGCCTTCAGAATTTAAATCCAGCCGCCCGATGCTGACAACGCGCGGCATTTCCGGGGGCAGGCGTTCAAAGATATTGGCACGGCCTTTCTCATCCTTAGCCGTGACGACCAGGCCGGGTGGCTTATTGTAACGCCACAGGCGCGCAGCCTGTGCTTCAGGCAGGGGTTTTCCATCCACGACCACAATGTCGTCAGGCCCAACATTCAGCGCAGGGCTGTCGATCAGTGTGCCATTGACGGAGACGCGCCCGTCTTCGATCCAGCGTTCCGCGTCGCGTCTGGAACACAGGCCAGCCCGGGCAATTCGTTTGGCCAGACGCTGGGTCTCGCCGCCCGTCGGATCGGTGGCGTGATCGGGCATTTCATTTTCGAGGGGATTGTGTGGATCGCTCATAGCGTTGCGCTTGCTGCCCGTGTTACAGACTAAACAGGATTGTGGCCCAGCCATACCCGCCACAGCGGCTTGCGGCAAGCCACGCTGTTTGCTGGCCTTCAGATAGGATGCACAAAATGACCCCGGAAGTCCAAGACGATCCAATGTCGCTTGCTTTTCAAGAAGCAGAGGCCGCTGCCGCCCGGGGCGAGGTGCCAGTCGGTGCTGTCGTGGTCGAGGCCGGAACAGGCCGCATCCTGGCCCGCGCCGGTAATCGGGTGGAAATGGATAAGGATCCGTCGGGCCATGCAGAAATACTTGCGATACGGGCGGCCTGTCAGGTCCGGGGGGATGCCCGGCTGCCGGATTGTGATTTGTATGTGACGCTGGAACCTTGTGCGATGTGTGCGACGGCGGCTGCCCATGCGCGGCTGCGGCGCATTATTTTTGGGGCCTATGATCCCAAGGGCGGTGGCATCGAACATGGCGCGCGCATTTTTCAGCGGGAAACCTGTCATCATCAATGTGAGATTGTGGGGGGCGTGCAGGAAAATCGCGCGGCCACCCTGTTGCGGACATTCTTTGCCGCAAAACGCTAATGCGGCTGCCCCGGGGTTGCCTGTTCGGGGTCTGCGTGTTCGGGGTCTGCGTGTTCAGGATTTGCGGTGGCTGGTGATGAAAAACCAAGTCCCCTGCCTGAGGGTGGGGAGGGTCGGCAGGGGACCTGGTAATTCCATTTGATTGGTCGAAACCAAGCAAAGAACCTAACGGGGCTTGATTTGCGATCAGGTGACTGACCCACGTTAAGTTACAGATGGCACTCCAAGATACGTGCCACTCTGGATATCGTGATCTGGGTTTTTACAAAGTGTTCTAGGCATCTGATAAATAACGATAAAAAAGACGTAATCTGATCACGAAAACGTGTTCTGATTGGTAATGCGAAGCGATTGCTTTTTCCGTTTTTAAAATGCGTTGCAAATTGCGAATTATTTCTGAAATTGCAAAATCTTACTCTGCGTATTTTCTACACTGGGGGATTTCCATCTCAATCCCTATATGCTGCACTGACCTATAGGGTGACCTGGGCGATAGATGACTGAATAGGGAGCGCGCTGGTGAAAACAATAAATCAAACAAATCGGATTGGTGGACATCAATTCAGATCACATAGCGCTGTCGCAGGCGGGATGTGTGGCTTTGGATGCACACACCATTCCCCGGCCAAGGCAGAAGCTGGATTGGCGGCCACCCGTCGTGGAGTTTTGCGCCTTGGACTGTCAGGCGCGGCGGCGGCTGGACTGGCGGGGTGTTCGACCAATCGCGCAACTGGGCAAAGCACGTTGACCGGGTTCAGTTCGCTGGACGATGACAAGAAGATCGGCGCACAGCAGCACCCGGAACTGGTGAAATCCTTTGGCGGTGAATATGACGATCCAGCCCTGAATGCCTATGTCCAGAAATTGGGGGAACGTCTGGCCCAACATGCGGAATATCAGGAATTCACCTATCGTTTTACCATCGTCAATTCCTGGATTATCAATGCTTTCGCCCTTCCTGGCGGGTATTGCTATGTATCGCGCGGTCTGGTCGCCCTGGCGTCCAGCGAGGCAGAGCTGGCCGGGGTCATGGCGCATGAAATCGGTCATGTGAATGCGCGCCACACCGCCCAGCGGATCGCGCAATCGCAACTTGCCCAGGGTTTGCTGTTGGGGGCCGTGCTGCTGACAGGCCAAAGCTCCATCGGGAATGTCGGCGGGCAGGTCGCAAATTCGGTCTTGAAAAGCTTCTCGCGTGAACAAGAGCTGGAGGCGGATTCTCTGGGCATCCGCTATATGTCTGCCAGCGGGTATGATCCGGAAGCAATGGTTGGGTTCCTGGATACCCTACGCGATCATTCAATCGTACAGGCGGAACAGAGGGGCCTTCCAGCAAGCACGGTCGATGAATCCAATATCAACGCGACTCACCCCCGAACGATTGAACGGGTTCAGAAAGCCCAAGCTCTGGCGGGGCAATATGCCCAACCCGGACAGGTCGCCAATCGCGATGCCTATCTGGATCAGGTTAATGGCATATTGTATGGCGACGACCCGGAACAGGGTCTGGTGCGGGGGACGGAATTCCTGCACCCGACGCTCAGGATTCGGTTTCAGGTTCCCGATGGGTTTAACATCACCAACACACCCGATGCCGTTATCGCAGAAAAGCCGAATGTGAAGGCCGCAATCGTATTTGATGGTGCCAAACGCAAAACCGGCGATGTCTATAGCTATCTGACCCAGGAATGGGGGAAGGGCGCCAATATCGGGGATTTGGCCCGCATCGACATTAATGGAAATCAGGCCGCCACGGGGGCCTTGCGCCTGCAAGGTCAGGATTATCGCATCATCGCCATTCAGGGGGATGGCAATCAGATTTATCGGTTCCGGTTTATATCCGATCCGTCTGTCACGGCCTCCCTGAACACGGTCTTTCGCGAAACAACCTATTCCTTCCGCTTCCTGTCCGCACAGGAGGCTGCGCTGATTGACCCATATCGCATGATTGTTGTGCCCATCACCCCCCAGGATACGGTCGCATCGCTGGCCAATGGCTATCCAGAGGGAACCTACAGTCAGGCCTATTTCCGGGTGATGAATGATTTGAAGGCAACCACGCCCCTGCCGAAATCCGGCAAGGCCAAGGTGGTAATCGGGGGACCGAAAATTTCTTAGTGCGTAAGTCTGTTAAGGCAGGTCCGGTCAAGGAAGGGCATAGGTCAGGGACGCCCAATGGCTCAGCCAGGGTGTTCCATAAGACGCAGGCGCTTCCCTGAAATGTACTGCATTGACCAGATAAGGACCTGACCCCAGAAAGGGCAGTTGGGCCTGCCCCTGTGTATCTGTCTGAACCTTAACGATTTTCAGGGTCTCATTCTGACCATAGAACACTGTGATCTGTGTGTTGGGTGCAGGGGCCCCGTTCCACAGCAATTGCACCGTGATGTCTTGTACTTCAGGGGTCGTATAAGGGTTTGTCAGGGCGACCAGTTCAAAGGGCATGCCGCTGGGTGCGTCCTGGCCGACCCCGTCACCAACCGCGATCAGGGCCTTTGCGCACCGGATATAGGATTCGGTCACATCATCCGGCGAAAGGCCCATTTCCTGATGACGGGACAGGGGAGGGTCCAGACCGACATCGATCAGATAATCCGCAAATTCCTGCCATTCTTCGAATTGAACGGTCTTGGCCTTGGACTGATAGATCACGCGGTGCAGGCCCGGTCTGCGGGGCGTTACATTCAGCGGTGGAATATCACCCGGCAGGCCCTCTACAGGGCGCAAACCATCCGCATCGATGATCTCAAACCGGTCAAACAGATGGGGCAGGTAATAATCCCGAACGCCCTTGAAATTCGTGCCGGTTTTGGTGTGCCCGATAATCGCCTGATCCGGGTCGACGTTATAGGAGTCGGCTTCGATCCAGAATTCATGGCTATGGGCGGGGCTTGCCAGAAGCAGCGCCGCGATTAGGATCGTCGACAGATTACCAGGGGTCCAACGGGTAGGCACTTTTATGTCCTCGCAACGCATACGATTTTGCTTATCAGACATCTTGGTTGGTGCCTGGGGGAAAGGCAATGTGGCGTTCGTTCTTCTGTTCTGTCTGCTTTTCCCGCTGCCTGTGCAGGCCCATGAAATCAAACCAAGCCTGGCGACGGTGACGCTGGACCCGGATGGTACCTATCGCGTCGTTGTTATCACCAATCTGGAAGTATTGATCGCGGGCGTCAATGGTGCCCACAGCAATACAAAGGATGCGCCCCAGGCGGATCAATATGACCATTTAAGAACCCTGTCGCCTGAAGCGCTGGAAGCGGCCTTTCGGCCGTTCGAGGAACGCTTTCTTGGCAATGCGGTGCTGCGGTTTGACGGTGTTGTGACCCGACCCCAGGACGTCATGTTGACCATTCCACCGGTCGGCGATCTGGACCTGCCGCGCGAAAGCATCATTGTCCTGTCAGGTAGAATTCCAGCCGGGGCCACGGGTATGACCTGGCAATGGAATGCAGATTTCGGGTCCAGTGTCATTCGTGCCCCCGCCGAGTCCCAAGATATTTATGCGGCCTGGCTTCAGAATGGTCAGGAAAGTGCGGTCATTCCGGTGGAAGGCCCGCCGGTACGGACCTTCTGGCAGGCCGCCTGGGACTTTTTCATGGTTGGCTATACCCATATCCTGCCCAAGGGATTGGACCATATCCTTTTTGTCGTTGGCCTGTTCTTGCTCAGCCCGTCGATACGTCCGCTGGTGTGGCAGATCACGGCCTTTACCGTCGCCCATTCAGTGACCCTGGCATTGGGCATGCTGGGCCTATTGACCCTGTCGCCCAACATCGTTGAACCCCTGATCGCCGCCAGCATTGTCTTTGTGTGCATCGAAAACCTGATGACCAGCCGCCTGCATCCCTGGCGTCCCGTGATTGTGTTCGGTTTCGGGCTGTTACACGGGCTAGGCTTCGCGGGGGTGCTGAAAGAAATTGGCCTGGGGGAGGGGGATTTCATCACCGGCCTGATCGCCTTTAATCTGGGGGTCGAGGCGGGGCAATTGTCCATCGTTGCCGCCTGTTTTGTCGCGGTCTATGGCGTCATGCGGTACCCCTGGTATCGTCAGGCGGTTACCATTCCCGCATCTGTCGCCATTGGGGCGATTGCGACCTGGTGGACGGTGGAGCGGATTTTCTTCTCATAATCGCAAGAAGCGGGTGGGGCGATGACGGCCAAGGCGATAGAACAGAGGCACATCCAATGAATGAGAAATCCGGTGAGGAATGAAGATGAGCGATGATCTGGAACAACAGCGGGACTATATCCGCATTGGAAAGGCCCTGGCCCATATTGCCGATACCTGGGGACAGCATCGCCCAAGCCTGTCGGAACTGGCGCAGGAATGTGAGATGAGCGAATTTCACTTTCAGCGCGTGTTTCAGCGCTGGGTCGGTCTCAGCCCCAAGAAATTCCTCAGCGTGGTCAGTCTGGAACAAGCCAAGCAGGCGCTGGATGGTCAGGCCGATCTGTTGAATGCCAGTTTCGATGCAGGCCTGTCTGGCCCGGGTCGATTGCATGATCTGTTTGTGACTTTCGAGGCGATGACGCCCGGTGAATATAAGCGCGCGGCCGATGGGCTGACCATCCGCTGGGCCTGGCATGACGGGATATTTGGCCCCACCCTGGTGCTGGCGACCGAACGGGGGTTGTGCGGTCTGGCCTTTCTTGACGCCCGCGGGCATCAGGGGTGTTTTGACGATATGGCGTCCCGGTGGCCGCAGGCCCGGCTGGTGGAAGACCCTGTTTTCACAAAGACCTATATGGATCGCATTTTTGCAGAACCGGGACAGCGCCCCAATGATGAGGGAATCCGACTGTTGCTGAAGGGGACAGAATTTCAGGTGAAGGTCTGGGAAGCCCTGATGCGCATTCAGCCCGGCGATTACACGACCTATGGCAGTCTGGCGGAATATATCGGATTGCCGAAAGGGGCGTCGCGCGCCATTGGCACGGCGGTGGGCGCCAATCCGATAAGCTGGCTGATCCCATGCCATCGCGTGGTGCGCAGTTCGGGCATGCTGGGCGGTTATCGATGGGGCCTGCCGCGTAAGGTGGCGATGATGGGTTTTGAGAGGTCCGGTCAGGGTTTGCGATTGGATCTGGCGGGTTAATCGCCCTTGACCCCACCATTGTGATACAGGTCGTCTTTGTGATCGTCTTTCTGGTTTGCCCGGTCTAGTCTGCCCCTCCTAAAGCAATGCCGTGGGGCGCTATGAATTCGCAATATCGATCCATTGGGACAATCCTGCTGGGATCCGCAATCGTGTTCCTGGGCTATGGCCTTATGGTGACACTGTTGCCGATCCGCGCGCAGTTGGAAGGGTTCGGCAGTTCCGCCATTGGTCTGATGGGGTCGGCGTATTTCGTTGGCTTCGTGATCGGCTGTATTGTCGGGCCAAAAGTTGTCCAGGCGGTCGGGCATACCCGTGCCTTTGCAGGCTTTGCTGCCCTTGTGGCCGCCTTGACGCTAATATTTCCCATGGTGGTCGATCCTTGGACCTGGACGATCCTGCGCGGCATCAGCGGTATCTGTCTGGCCGTTGTCTATATGGTGATTGAAAGCTGGCTGAACGAACAGGCGACCAACCGGATTCGCGGCACCGTCCTGTCGCTGTATATTATCATTGGAAATCTGGCGACAATCGGCGGCCAGCAGATGGTGGCATTGTCCGATACGCAATCCTATGTGCTGTTTTCGCTGGTGGCGATCCTGGTCGCGATTTCCCTGGTGCCGGTATCCTTGGCCCCGGTGCGGGAACCAGATCAGATCCCAACCGCGAAATTGCGCATTGCACGCTTGTACAAGCTGTCGCCTACCGGCTTTGTCGGATGCATCCTGGTTGGTGTTGCAGACGGGGCATTCTGGACATTTGGTCCCGTCTTTGCGCAAACCCGCGGCTTGCCGGTGTCGGAAATTGCCTTGTTCATGGGGGCCTTCATGGTGGGGGGGACCATCTTGCAATGGCCTTTGGGCTGGCTGTCTGATCGCATCGACCGGCGCATCGTGATCGGGCTGTGTGCGACCGCAACGATCGGGACCGGTCTGGCCCTGGCATTCTGGAACCCGCCATCCCCTTGGATGGGATTGGCGCTGGCGCTTGTTCATGGTGGGGTCATGACGCCAATCTACGCCCTGTGCATCGCCCATTCCAACGATTTCGCACCGAATGAGGAAATGGTGGAAGTCTCCAGCGGATTGCTGCTGATCTATGGTGTTGGTGCTGCCCTGGGGCCGATTGCCCTGGGGCCATTGATGGATCGATTTGGGGCAGGCAGCCTGTTTGTCATGATCGCGATTATTTTTGCCAGCCTTGCACTGTTCTCCCTGTATCGCATTACCAAACATCGCGTCGCAGCGGCGGAAACCCGCACCCCCTTTGCCCCTGTCCCGAAATCATCGCAATCGGTCTATGCACTGGAAACAGATGATGAGGATGAAGAGGTCATTACCGAATTGGGGAAATAAACCTGCATTCGTCACAGGTGACAGGAAAAGCCGACTGCGGTAAGGTCCATTCATGGCAAAAAACGTACAAATATCGTGCAGCTATCAAGTAGAGGAAGACCGCATCCTAATGCGGGCCCGCCTGCAGGATAAGGATGCGCGCATGTGGATGACGCGGCGGATGACGCTGCAATTCCTGGCGTCCATTGGGAAGATATTCGATCATCTGACCGGGACAGAAGCGCAACCAACAGAGCAACGCCAAGCGGTCAACGAATTCCGCCGCGAATCCGCGATGAGCACGGCCAATTTCAACCAACCCTATGAGGAAGAAGGCCTGGTTCCGTTTCCAGCGGACGGCCCGATGCTGGTGAAGAAATTAAACGTCGCCGCCTTGAAGACGGGCGGGGTTCAACTGACCCTGACAGGTAACGGCCCGGATGGGGTGCGATTGAATTTGGGGGAAAAGGAACTGCACGCGGTCGTTCACATGCTCAATCAAACAGCGGAAAAGGCGCAATGGGCACTGGGCGCGCATCTGACGAAATCAACGGGTGTCACGGTTGCCGGACCCGCAAAGCCCCGCGTGGTGAACTGAACATCTTTATTGGATTGTTATTCTTGGGCTGGCGTCTGGGGGTTTTTAACATCCAGAAGCTCCAGGTTTCGCCTTGCATCCTCTGCCGCCGGGCGGCCATCGTGTTTCGCAATCAGGTGAACCCAATCCTGGCGTGCCGCATCCAGATTTCCGGCCAGTCGATACAGAATGCCCCGTTCCAGCAAGGCCTCCGCATTATCCGGGTCACGGGATAGGGCGCGATTGGCATCGTCCATCGCCAGATCATTGGCTTCTACAAAGCGATAGGCGCTGGCGCGATAGACATAGGCAACGGGATCGTCCGGGTTGATTTCAATCGCATGATTCAGGTCGTCAATGGCGTCCCAATAGTTCTTTCGCTCCGCCAGAACCATGGCACGGTCTATCAGAATGGGGGCCGAATCCGGGCTTAGTTCCAGGGCGGCGGTCTGTGCTGTATAGGCGCGGTCCAGATCCTCCGCCTCCATCCAGGCAATGCCTGCATGGGCAAGGATGCTGGCCACCGTATCGGCAGAGGCATCGTCTGGCATCATCCGGGCGATTTCTTCGAAACGCTGCGCTGCCTCTGCATAGTTGCCCAGCATCATCAGCGCGGCGGCGGCACAGTGGCGGGCCGGAATACCGCCCCCCATGTCAAGCATGCTCAATGCCCGTTCAAAGGCCGCGCTGGGATCGATGCGGGTCAATTGCATACAGGCCCGATAGTCCTGCTGTTTTTCTGTGACAATCCCCTGGGCCAGGCTTGGCGTTACCCATACCAGGCACAATGCCAGCGCAAGGGCGCGCAGCAATGGGGAACGCAGACTGTATTGATGCGATGTCTTCATTTGCCTAAGGTCGGGTCAGCCGTCGGGGAAGGCAAGACCTTCCAATGGTTGGAGGAAGAAAAATTCTGAACCGCGTCAGTTTGATCCTGTGGAGCGCCTGTTATGTCTGACCCTGTTGCTATTCCTCATTTGTTTGTCTTTGGATTGGGCTACAGCGCCATGGCTTTTGCGTCGGCGCTGAGGGAAACCGGCACGCGGATCAGTGCGACCTGCCGCAGTGCTGAAAAGCAAGCCGCCCTGATTGCACAGGGGATCGACGCCCATATGTTTGATCGGGACCATCCACTGGATGATGCCGGTCGGGCAGCCCTGGATCAGGCCAGTCATCTGCTGTCTTCAGTCCCACCCGATGATCAGGGCGATCCTGTAATAGACCAGCACGCCCAGGATATTCTGAAGGCAGCGCCCTTTGAGTGGATCGGATATCTGTCAACGACAGGCGTTTATGGCGATTGTGATGGGGATTGGGTGGATGAAACAGCCCCTATGACCCCGTCCGGGACACGGGGGCAACGCCGGGTCGATGCCGAAGCCGCCTGGTTCGCCCTGGCACAGGCGGGTCCGGTGCACAGTTTTCGGCTGGCCGGTATCTATGGGCCGGGACGCAGCGCCCTGGATACGGTGCGCCAGGGGCGGGCACGGCGGGTCGTGAAACCGGGTCAGGTTTTCAGCCGCATTCATATTGATGACATCACCAATATCCTGCTGGCCTCTGCAGCGCGGCCCAATCCAGGGGCGGCCTATAATTGCTGTGATGATGAGGCGGCCCCACCGCAGGATGTGATCACCTATGCCTGTGAGTTGCTGGGCGTCACGCCGCCGCCGGAAATCCCGTTTGAGGAAGCGGACCTGTCCCCCATGGCGAAAAGCTTCTATCGCGACAACAAGCGGGTCAGCAATAAGCGCATCAAGGATGAACTGGGCGTCACCCTGCGCTGGCCAAACTATCGCGATGCCTTGGTGGCGATGCTGTCGTCCTAAGACAGTCTGCGGTAAAACTTATATTATTTTGCACGTATATCATGTATTGTTATGCGGATGATGATCTCTGCGGAGAGACCCGATGCCCTATATTGATGCGGCCTTGGCCTTTGCATTGTCGATGCTGGCCATCGCGATTCTTGTGAACAATCTGATTATCTTTGTCGTGAAACCGCGAAAGAAACGTGTCATGGCGCAGGCTGTTCGACATTTCGCGGAAAAGGAATTGGTGAATGTCTTTCAGCGTGAATGCGAAAAGCTGAAGAAATCATCGCCTGGCATAACGTCAACCGCGCTGCTTGCCAGCCTGACGGAACTTCAGCAGAACCTGCTTGAAAATGGCACCGGCCTGACGCCTGCCGTCCCGCGCGGTAATGGCACGAACGACATTCAGACCAAAAATATTCGGGGGGAGGACATTGTTTCTGTTCCTGCGGATGAACTAGTCAATCTGATCAAGCGAAGCGCGTTTGGAAAAATGCTGGTGGAAGAAGTTGGCGATCAAGCTGAATTGGTTTTCGACAGCTTTTTCAATAAATATGAAGGGGTTCGGACCATTTTCCGCGAAACGACCCGGCGTTATGCGACACAGGTTTCCATGATCGCGGGGGTGCTGGTCGCGCTCGCCTTGAACGTCAATGCCTTCACAATGGTTACAGTTTACATTGGCGATAAGCAGGCGCGCTCCGCCATTATCGCCCAATCTGAGGCCATAGCGATGGAGGCGCAAAAGGCAATAATCGCGGATTGTCGTGCCAAGCCCGCGACTGAATTTGACGCCTGTCTTGCAAACAGTCTTGTCACTAAGGCGACCTTGGAAAGGCAGAAAGATCAATTGTCTGAGATGATACCAATGGGCTGGAACGGGGAGACCCTTCAGGAGATTGCGACATCAATCAAAGACACGATTTGTGATCAGTTTCTGTATTATTTCCTGGGCTGCCTTTTAACCGGCGTTTTGGCTGGGCTTGGAACACCCTTCTGGTTCGATGCGGTGCGCAGTATTACAAATTTCACACGCGCGATATCTGGGAAGTCGCCTGACCCCAATACGGTTGATCACCCCGTCAAGGCACCCCAATAGCGGTTTGCACTGCCTGCCACAGCCTGTCCAAATCTGGCGCAGTCGATAGGCGATGGTCACCGCCTTCGATGGTGGTCAATGTCACAGGGTCACCCTGCACCCAATCGGCAACCGCCTGGGCATGGGTCAAGGGGACGACCTCATCTTTGGTACCATGCAGGATGGTGACAGGCCCATCGACCCGAACCGGGGGACCGTCCAGCACTTCATGGTTTACGCTCTCCTCAATCAGCTTTGCCGTAATCGGATAGGGGTCATCTTCAAATTCAGATGGGCGATACCAGACTCCCGTCTTCTGCAAATCAACCTTCGCCTGTTTGGGCAATTGCGGCAGCATCAGTTTTCTGGGGAAATCCGGGGCAGGGGCGACCAGCACCAGTCCTGCGACGCGCGCAACGCGATCCCGTGCCAGCATCAGCGCCATCCAGGCCCCCATCGAGGAGCCGACGAGTATTTGTGGTCCGGTGCAGATCTGATCAAAAATCAGTTTGGCATCGCAATACCAGTCGCCAATCGTGCCATCTGCGAAGGCTCCGCCGCTCAACCCATGACCGCCATAGTCGAATCGGGTGAATGCCATGCCTGCCTGTTCGCATTTCTGGTGCAGGAATTCGGCCTTGCCCCCATCCATATTGGAATGAAATCCGCCACAGAACAGAATGCCTGCCGGGCGGATGGTGGATTGAGGCCGAAGGTCTGGCCTTGTCTTGTGCGCGATATGCCGGTATGCGATTTTTCTGGGTCCGGTGCTTCCAAATTCTGGCTGTTCTAGATAGTCTAGGGCAGATGTCACGGGGCGTGCCTATATTGGGTCTGATTTGGGCCTTGGATTGGAATGTTATTGTGACTAACACAGAAAATGCCGCGCAGGAAACACCCGATGGCTCATATCAGGGAACCGTGCTGCAAGTCCTGCCAGCCCTGGTGACCGGTGGTGTTGAACGGGGCACGATTGATGTCGCTGTTGCCCTGAAAGCAGCTGGTTTCCGGGCGCTTGTCGCCTCATCCGGCGGCCCGATGACACGGGAACTGACGCGGGCTGGAATTGAACATATCGAATTGCCCCTGGCATCCAAAAGCTATTTCACGATGCGCCGCAATGCCGACCACCTGGCCCGTATCATCCGGGAACAGAAGGTCGACATCATTCATGCGCGCAGCCGCGCCCCGGCCTGGAGCGCCTATTGGGCAGCACAGGAAACCAAGGCCCATTTCGTTACCACCTTTCACGGGACCTATAATTTCAGCAATCCCTTAAAGCGTTATTATAATTCCGTGATGACCAAGGCGGATCGGGTGATTGCGATCAGTGAATTCATTCGCCGTCATATCCAGGAACATTACCGGATGGATGGCACGAAAATCCGGGTAATCCATCGCGGCATCGATATCGATCTGTACTCTGGAGAAAATGTCTCCGCCGAGCGCTTGATCCGGTTGTCCGAGCGGTGGCGGCTGCCCGATGGGGTGCCGGTCATCATGTTGCCGGGTCGCATGACGCGCTGGAAGGGTCAGACATTGTTGTTGCGCGCCCTATCGCAAATGTCGGTGCGCACGGTGCGCTGCTTGCTGGTTGGGGATGCCCAGGGTCGCGACGGTTTCGTGCGGGAGGTTGAACAACTGGCAAAACGCCTGGGCGTCGATGGCGTTGTCCATGCGGTGGGGGGCTGTGATGATATGCCCGCAGCCTTGAAACTGGCGGATATCGTCGTATCAGCTTCCACAGACCCGGAAGGGTTCGGGCGGGTCGCCGTTGAAGGGCAGGCCATGGGCCGTGTGGTTGTCGCCCCCCGTCATGGTGCAGCGGTTGAGCAGATTGAAGACGGGCATAACGGGTTCCTGTTCCGTCCAGGCGATGCGTTTGATCTGGCGAACAAGCTGGATTACGCGCTGGAGATCGGGGCATCCCGGCGTCAGGAAATCGGCGCTGCGGGCATTGAAAATGCGCGCCAGAAGTTCACCAAACTGGGAATGTGCGCGGCAACGCTGGATGTTTACTGTGAATTGCTGAAGGCCCCGGCGGCCAGTGCGGCCTGATCGCATGGTTTCCCTGCCGCAGAACCTGGATCGGGTTTTGGTCATCAAGCTGGGCGCCTTGGGGGATTTCGTTCAGGCGATGGGTCCTTTCCAGGCCATTCGTGCGGCCCTGCCACAGGCACAGATCACCCTGTTGACGACCAGGCCCTTCGTTGAATTGGCGACACTATCCGGCTGGTTTGATCAGGTTTGGACCGATCAGCGGCCCCGGTCGATTCCAGGCTATTGGGCCTTGCGACGGCAATTGCTGGCGGGACGGTTTGATATGATCTTTGATCTGCAAACCTCGGACCGGTCCGGCAATTATTGGCGTATGTTATGGCCGCACCGGCCCTTGATTTCCGGTATTGTGAAGGGCGCGTCCCATCCCCATGCCAATCCTGATCGCAATCAGATGCACACGCTGGAACGACAGCGCGATCAACTGGCCATGGCGGGAATTACGACGGTTCCTGCCCCCCATGTCGACTGGATGCAGGGTGACATCCAGGGCCTGAACATGCCCGACAGGTTTGGCCTGATCGTGCCGGGCGGGTCGGCGCATCGCCCGGACAAGCGTTGGCCGGCAGATCGTTTCGCCAGCCTGGCCCAGAACTGGGCGCAGGCGGGGCTGACGCCAGTGATTATCGGGACCAGGGCAGATTCAGACTGGACGTGCGTGGTTGCCCAGGCCTGTCCGCAGGCAATTGACCTGACCGGCCGGACGGAGCTTTTCCAACTGGCCAGCCTGTGTCGCCGGGCAGAGGTTGCGGTGGGCAATGATACAGGCCCCATGCATCTGGCCGCTGTGGCAGGATGTCCCTGTCTGGTGCTGTATTCCAAGGCGTCTGATCCCGCGCTATGCGCCCAGAAAGGGCCGTCTGTGCGCCTGTTGCAGGTGGATGATCTGGGGGACCTGTCTGTCGCATCCGTAGTGGATCGACTGTCGGGCACCCTTGCCACCCGATAGAACTTGCGGTAAACCCCCGATCCTTGAAGAGTTTGAGCGATTGTCGACCCGCCGCCCGTTGTTGGGGCGAGGCGACAGTTGAAACCAATGCGTGACAGGTTGTGGGACCGGCCCCTTCGGGCGCGATATACCCACGATCCGGAAGCGGTGCCCCGTTTAGTGGACGGGACCTGGAAGGAGAATTGATATGGTTGCTGTAACCCTCCCCGATGGCAGTGTGAAATCCTATCCGGGCGCGATTACCGCGCTGGATGTGGCAACAGATATTGGACCAGGCCTTGCCAAGGCGGCTATGCTGGCCCGTGTGGACGGGGTGGAATGGGACCTGAACCGCCCCATCGAAAAAGACGCCAAGCTGGAACTGATCCGGCGTCAGGACCCAGAGGCCCTGGAACTGATCCGCCACGATGCCGCCCATGTGCTGGCAATGGCTGTGCAGGAACTATTCCCCGGCACACAGATCACCTTTGGCCCGTCAACGGAAGACGGCTTCTATTACGATTTCCATCGCGAACAGCCTTTTTCGACCGAAGATTTCGCGGCGATTGAAGCGCGCATGCAGGATATTGTGGATCGTGATGTCCCAATCGTGCGCGAAGTCTGGACCCGCGATGATGTCGCCAAATTCTTTAAGGAAAAGGGCGAAAGCTTTAAGGCTGAATGGGTCTATGAACTGCCGGCCGATGATGAAATCAGCATGTACCGTCAGGGCGACTGGATCGATTTGTGCCGGGGGCCGCATCTGCCCTCCACGGGTCGTCTGGGCAAGGCCTTCAAGCTGTTGCGCCTGGCGGGTGCCTACTGGCGCGGTGACGCGAATAATCCCCAGCTTCAGCGTATCTATGGCACCGCCTGGCGCGATGAGAAGGAACTGAAGGCCCATCTGACGCGGATTGAGGAAGCAGAAAAGCGCGATCACCGCAAATTGGGCCGGGAACTGGACCTGTTCCATCTGCAGGAAGAAGCGCGGGGCTCTATCTTCTGGCATCCAAAGGGCTGGGCGGTCTATCGCGCCTGTGAACGCTATATGCGTGCACGGCTGGAAGCGGCTGATTATGTCGAAGTCAAAACGCCGCAATTGGTAGATCGTGTCCTGTGGGAAAAATCCGGCCACTGGGAGAAATTCCGCGAGCATATGTTCATCGCAGAGGTGGACGAGGTCGATCATGACAGCGATTCAGGCCAGAACCGCCGTATGCTGGCGCTGAAGCCCATGAATTGCCCCGGCCATGTGCAGATTTTCAAACAGGGCATCAAATCCTATCGCGAATTGCCATTGCGTATGGCGGAATTTGGGTCCTGCCATCGCTACGAACCGTCCGGTGCCTTGCACGGCATCATGCGGGTGCGGGCCTTTACGCAGGACGATGCGCATATCTTCTGTACCGAAGATCAGATCGAATCAGAAACGCGCGAATTCATTGATCTGTTGTCATCGATTTATCGCGATTTCGGGTTTGAGGAATTTACGATCAAATTTTCAGACCGCCCTGACGTGCGCGCTGGATCCGATGAAACCTGGGATAAGGCAGAAGCCGCCCTGAAATCCGCAACCGAAGCGGCAGGGGCAAGCTATACGCTGAATCCAGGGGAGGGCGCGTTCTATGGCCCGAAGCTGGAATTCGTGCTGCGCGACGCCATCGGGCGCGATTGGCAATGCGGCACGCTGCAGGTTGACTTTGTTCTGCCGGAGCGTTTGGACGCCACCTATATGGCAGAAGACGGCAATCGCTATCGCCCCGTTATGCTGCATCGGGCGATTCTGGGGTCGTTTGAGCGGTTCATCGGGATTTTGATCGAACAATATTCCGGCAAGTTTCCGATCTGGTTGGCCCCGGTGCAGGTGTCGGTTGCCACCATTACCAATGATGCCGATGATTATGCCCAAGCGGTGCTGGCGAAGCTGAAAGCCGCAGGATTGCGGGCACAGGCCGATACGCGGAACGAAAAAATCAATCTGAAAATCCGTGAATTATCGATGCAGAAAATCCCCGCCGTGCTGGTGGTTGGCAAGCGGGAACAGGAAGAAGGAACGGTTGCCCTGCGACGACTTGGCGGGAAGGATCAGGAAATCCTTGCGCTTGACGAGGCAATCCATATCCTAGAGGAAGAAGCGCGGATGCCGACTGGTACAGCCTGATGGGTGGTATTGGTCCGGTATGCGTTGCTTGTTCAGCCTTGGGCTGAGATTTTTGTAACAACAGCGACCGATAGACAGGTCGAGGAGGCTCCAATACGCAGACCCCACTATGCCCCCCCCGGAACTAAGGAGGGCCCCCGCGTGAATGAGGAAATCACAGCGCGGGAAATACGCGCAATCGGCGCAGAAGGCGAACAGATCGGTGTGATCACACCGGAAGAAGGCATCCGCTTGGCTGCTGAGGCAGGCTTGGATTTGGTGGAAATTTCCCCAAATGCTGAACCACCCGTCTGCAAATTTCTGGATTACGGAAAATTCAAATACGAGTCTCAGAAGCGAAAGAATGAGGCCCGTAAGAAGCAGAAGGTTATTGAGGTCAAGGAAATCAAATTCCGACCCAATATTGAGCAGCATGACTATGAAGTCAAAATGCGCTCCCTGAATAAATTCATCGACGAGGGTGATAAGGTCAAAGTAACGCTGCGTTTCCGCGGACGTGAAATGGCGCACCAAAATCTGGGTCTGGACGTCCTGAACCGCGTTAAGGCGGAAATGGAAGAAAAGACCAAGGTTGAAATGCACCCCAATCTTGAAGGACGCCAGATGGTGATGGTGTTGGCACCACGTTAAGGGGCCGACTCGTCACAGCTTGTGCAGTCTAGGACTTTAGAGGCGGCCCACCCAATAGGGGGGCCGCCTCTTTGCATTTTGCCGGGGGAAGGGCCCGTGCTGCTTGCATAACGTTACTGTCGCTTGCATGAAGTGAGGCTGATTCTGTGCTGATATTGAAAACTTCGGATTGAAGACTCGTCCCGAAACGGTCACATTGTCGGCTATTGATTAGGGGCAATAGAGGCGGCAACAAATCCGCCCGATACAGGTTGGCTATATGATTAGGACGGAGCACGTCGTTAAGCGATTTGGCGGGATCACCGCCGTCGATGATGTCAGCCTGTCAATTGATAAGGGCAGCATTACCGGGTTGGTCGGGCCGAATGGCGCGGGAAAGACCACGTTTTTCAATCTGATCGCGGGACGGTTTCCCCCCTCATCGGGTAAAATCTTTCTGGATGGGGAAGACGTGACCGGGCTTGCACCGCATGACCTTTTCGGGAAGGGCTTGTTGCGGACCTTCCAGATTGCCCATGAATTCACCCATCTGACCGTTCGGGAAAACCTGATGACGGTACCCCCGGATCAAGCGGGGGAGACCTTGTGGAAAGCCTGGTTTATGCCCGGTCAGGTGCGCCGCCAGGAAAAAGAAGTGGCTGCCCGTGCGGATGAGGTGATTGAGTTCCTGAATCTGACCCATATCGCCGACGAATTGGCGGGAAATCTATCTGGCGGCCAAAAGAAGCTGCTGGAGCTGGGCCGCACCATGATGGTTGATGCGAAAGTCGTCCTGTTGGATGAGGTTGGGGCCGGGGTCAATCGAACCCTATTGAACGAGATCGGGGATGCAATCCTGCGCCTGAATAAGGAGCGGGGCTATACCTTCTGTATGATTGAACACGACATGGATTTCATCGGACGGCTGTGCGACCCGGTGATCGTTATGGCCGAAGGCCGGTTGCTGGCATCCGGGACCGTTGATGAAATCAAATCCAATGAAACAGTGATTGAGGCCTATCTGGGCGCTGGACGGGACCGCGCGGCGGAAAGGGCCAAGGCATGAGCTTTCTGATTGGTAAGGATATGCGCGGTGGTTATGGCGGGGCGGATATCCTGAATGGCTGTACCATTGGGGTTGATAAGGGCCAGATTGCCGTTGTCGTCGGGCCCAACGGGGCCGGGAAATCCACGGCCATGAAGGCCCTGTTTGGCATGTTGAGCCTGCGGGCTGGCAGTGTGACCCTGGATGGTCGGGATATCACATCCATGTCGCCGCAAGACCGGGTGGCCTGTGATATGGCCTTTGTGCCCCAGACCAATAATGTTTTTGCAGGCATGACGGTGGAGGAAAACCTGGAAATGGGCGCTTATCTGCGCCGGGATGATTTCTCCGACACGATGGCGGAAGTGTTTGATCTGTTCCCCATCTTGAAGGAAAAACGCCGCCAGTTCGCCGGTGAATTGTCGGGGGGACAGCGCCAGCAGGTTGCGGTCGGGCGCGCCCTTATGACCCAGCCCAGTGTCCTGATGCTGGATGAACCCACGGCGGGGGTTTCGCCAATCGTGATGGATGAATTGTTCGATCGGGTCATCGCGATCAAGAAAACCGGTATTGCCGTCCTGATTGTCGAACAGAATGCGCGTCAGGCGCTGGAAATTGCTGATATCGGCTATGTTCTGGTATCGGGGGAGAACCGCTTCACCGATACGGGTGAGGCGCTGATGGCGGATCCCGAAGTCCGCAAATCCTTTCTGGGGGGCTAGGGGCGATGGAACTGCTGAACATGTTCGCCCTTATGTCGAATTTTGTATTCGTCCCGGCCCTGACCTATGGGTCGCAGCTGGCGCTGGGGGCTTTGGGGATCACGCTGGTCTTTGGTGTATTGCGGTTTGCCAATTTTGCCCATGGTGACCTGATGGCGTTTGGAACCATGGGGGTCGTGTTGATCACCTATTGGCTGCAGGCGCACGGGATTGGCATTGATCCGCTGCCAACGGCGCTGTTGGCGTTGCCTTTTGGCATTGCCCTGGCGGTTGGGGCCAGTCTGTTGATCGACCGAACCGTTTATCGTTTCTATCGAAAGCGACGGGCTGCGCCGGTTATTCTGGTCGTGGCGTCTGTTGGCGTGATGTATGTCCTGAACGGATTGACGCGATTTGTCATCGGGGCGGAGGATCAGCGGTTCTTTGATGGCGCGCGGTTCCTGATTTCTGCGGGCGATTTTAAGGATCTTACCGGTCTGGACGAGGGCGTTACAATCAAGCTGACCCAGGCCCTGACCGTTGTTGTTGCGGTTCTGATGGTGGCCGCCCTGTTCTGGTTTTTGCAGAAAACCCGCACGGGCAAGGCCATGCGGGCCTATTCCGATAATGAGGATCTGGCCCTGTTATCGGGCATCAGCCCGGATCGGGTTGTGGCGGTGACATGGATCATTGCCGCTGTTTTGGCGACGGTTGCAGGCACGCTGTATGGTCTGGACAAAAGCTTTAAGCCCTTTGTGTATTTTCAATTGATCCTGCCCATGTTCGCAGCCGCCATTGTCGGCGGTATCGGGCAACCGATCGGTGCGATCATCGGGGCCTATGTCGTCGCGTTTTCTGAGGTTATGCTGACTTATGCCTATAAGCGGGCACTGATGTATATCGGACCGGAAGGATGGGGGCCTGAGGGCCTGATGCAGATCCTGTCGACCGAATATAAGTTTGCGATATCCTTCCTGATTCTGGTCTTTGTTCTCTTGGTGCGACCGACAGGGATATTTCGGGGGAAGGTGATATGAGCGCGATCCTGACACGAACCCGTCTGGCCTATTTGGGCATTATCGTGTTGCTGCTGTTGGTTGGTGTGTTCCAATCCTGGTCGGTTGCGCTGGTCATGATCAATCTGTGTCTGATTTCCGCTGTCATGGCCCTGGGGGTGAATATTCAATGGGGATATGCGGGCCTGTTCAGTGCAGGAACGGTGGGCTTCGTTGCGCTAGGTGGCCTGGCGGGGGTTCTGATTTCTGAAGCGCCGGTGATCGAAGCCTGGGATGTCGGCGGGGCCGGGCTGATCTATTCCGTGGCGACATTGGCGGCGCTGATTGCAGCCATATTTATCATCATGTCGGTTATGAAGCCTGGAACGGCGCGGCGTATCGTTATGACATGTGTCATTCTGGGGGGATATTTCGCCGTCCGATATTTCTTTGATCCCGCCACAGATGCGATTGAAGGGGTTAATCCCTCTGCACAGGGATTTCTGGGGGGCTTAGGCCTGCCAATCCTTTTGTCCTGGCCCGTCGGGGGCCTGTTGGCAGCCCTGGTCGCCTGGGGCATTGGTAAGGTTGCGCTGGGATTACGATCAGACTATCTGGCCATTGCAACGCTGGGCATTGCTGAAATCGTGATTGCGGTGATCAAGAATGAAGACTGGCTGGCCCGGGGTGTTAAGAATGTCAGCGGCCTGGCCCGCCCCATGCCCAAGGAAATCGCATTACAGGAATCCCCGGAATTCATCGGATGGATTGAATGGCTGCATTCTGGCGCATTAAGTACCGTCACGGGCGATGAACGTATCCAGATGCTGCGGGACTTTGCGCAGCAGGATGCCGGAACTTTCGTGAAGCTGATTTACATGCTGTTGTTTACCGTCGTGCTGCTGATCCTGTTTGCATTGGCACAACGGGCGCTGAATTCCCCCTGGGGCCGGATGATGCGGGCGATCCGCGATAACGAGGTCGCGGCGGAAGCCATGGGCAAGAATGTCACCAAGCGGCATTTACAGACCTTCATTCTGGGATCTGCCGTGGTCGGGATTGCAGGCGCGATGCTGACCACCCTGGACGGGCAATTCACGCCGGGCACCTATAACCCGTTGCGCTTTACGTTCCTGGTCTGGGTGATGGTGATTGTCGGCGGATCGGGCAACAATCATGGTTCTGTGATTGGCGGCTTCCTGATCTGGTTCGCCTGGGTTCAGGCGGAACCGGCTGGCATATTGTTGATGGACGGGTTGACCTTTTTCATGGCCCCGGACAATCCGGTACGGTTGCATTTGCTGGATGCGGCGGCACAGATGCGTCCCCTTCTGATGGGGCTTGTGCTGTTGCTTGCAATGCGGTTCAGTCCTAAAGGAATATTGCCAGAGCCGATCCGCACAGCGCGGTAACTGGCCTGGCCAGCGGGGGCATTCCAGCCCCTGGAAAGAGATAATGGAACGCTGCCTCATTGGGGGGTAGTGCATTATGGGAGTGGTAGACATGAAAAAACTTTTGCTTGCGACCAGCGTCCTGGCACTGAGCGCGACCGGTCTTGCCGGCTCGGCCCAGGCCGAAGTGAAACTTGGGGTAATTTTGGGCTTCACCGGTCCGATTGAATCGATCACGCCAACCATGGCTGCGGCTGCAGAAATGGCGATGAGCGAAGTCAGCGACAGCGGCAAGCTGTTGGGTGGCGAAACGGTGACCTCTGTGCGCGCGGACTCCACCTGCATCGATTCTGCTGCGGCGACTGCGGCGGCTGAACGTCTTGTGACATCAGACAATGTGGCCGCGATTGTTGGTGCGGATTGCTCTGGCGTGACCGGCGCGATTGCAAACAACGTTGCCGTGCCAAAGGGTGTGGTAATGATTTCCCCATCCGCAACGTCGCCTGCTTTGACGACGATTGAAGACAATGGTTACTTTTTCCGTACCGCGCCATCCGATGCCCGTCAGGGTCAGGTATTGGCCGATATGATGAAAGACCAGGGCATCACAGAAATCGCCGTTACCTATACCAACAATGACTATGGTAAGGGGCTGGCAGATTCTTTCCAGGCTGCGTTTGAAGCAGCCGGTGGCAAGGTTTCCATCTCTGTCCCGCATGAAGATGGCAAGGGCGATTATTCAGCTGAAGTTGCCACATTGGCCGCAACCGGATCCAAGGAACTGGCCGTGTTCGGCTATGTCGACCAGGGGGGGCGCGGTATTATCCAAAGCGCATTGGATACCGGTGCCTTTGACAAATTCGTTCTGTGCGATGGCATGATTGGTGACAGCCTGCTGGAAGCATTCGGGGATTCCCTGAACGGCACCATCGGGACCTTGCCAGGGAATGATGGCGAAGGCGCGACGAAGTTCCTGGAATTGGCAAAAGCCAAAGGCATTGATGGCAGCGGCGCATTCGCACCGGAAAGCTACGATGCTGCAGCATTGCTGATGTTGGCCATGGAAGCAGCAGGGTCAACCGACCGCGCTGCGATCCAGGCAAAGGTACTGGATGTTGCCAATGGTCCGGGGGAACCCATTCTGCCGGGTGAATTGGGCAAGGCCCTTGAAATCATCGCCAAGGGTGGGGATGTCGACTATGTCGGTGCCACCGGCGTTGAACTGATCGGCCCTGGTGAAGCGGCTGGTTCCTATAAGGAATTGCTGGTCGATGGCGGTAAGTTCACCACCGTTCAGATTCGCTAAGGTATCAGTCAGTCTATACGCCTGAATATTGGAGGGCCCGATGTGCAAACCGCATATCGGGCCCTTTCATTTTTGGGGTAATCAGTTGTATTCTCACGAAAAGAACTCATATGCCCCATTGGTTAGAACTTGTAATAAAGGTGTTGGTGTTCCGTGACAGCTTGGTCGATAGAGTCAATTAATTGGTCCCGGTTTGATAAGAACCTGGTGGATCCTGTCTTGGTCCGTCTCGTCAAGGCTGCGGCTTTGGTGGAGTATAATGGCGCGACCTATACGGATTACCTGTGCAATGTGTTTGCGGGGGATGCGGATTTTCAAGCCAAGGCGAAAGTGTGGGGCCGGGAAGAGGTCCAGCATGGCCAGGCACTGGCAGAATGGGCCAAGCTGGCGGATCCGGACTTTGATTTTCAGCATGCCTTTGACCGTTTTACATCAGGCTATTCCGTCCCTGTGGATGTTGAAGCCTCTGTGCGCGGCAGCCGATCCGGGGAGTTGATTGCCCGGTGTATGGTCGAAACGGGCACGTCCTCGTTCTATACCGCGATGAGCAAGGCCAGTAAGGAACCCGTCCTGGCAGAAATAGCCCATCTGATCGCGGCGGATGAATTCAGACATTACAAATTGTTTTACGATACGCTGAAATCTTACTTGCTGAAGGAACAGATCGGGCGTCTGGGCCGCGCAAAGGCTGCGGTCAGTCGCATTCGGGAATTGGCGGATGATGAATTGGCCTATGCCTATTATGCCTCGAACGTTCCGGAATCCGTTCCCTATGACAGAACCGCGTGCAGTAATGCTTATTTGGGGCGAATTTATCCGCATTATGATCCCGAAATCATTCGTCGCAGCAATGCGATGATATTAAAGGCGGTTGGCCTGACACCCCATGGGCGATTGAACTCTATGCTGACCGCTGGCGCGTATCGTTTCGTCAGCTATCGCGCACATCAGCTGGCCGAAGCCGCCTGAGGGCATATGTCCCTTAAGGCGAAGGGGCTGGTTATCCCCCCTCGTTAGCGATAGGGATAGGCTGGCATGGCTTAATGACCAGTATTTTGAGGCATATGTGACGCGGTACTTATCGATTGGTCGCGCGAAAAGCGTGATATTTGGCGTTTTCATTGTGCTGGCTGGTGTCTGCGCCAGCGTGCAGATTTCCCATGCCCAATCCTTTTTGCTGACCGATAATGCTTACGATATATCCTTCACGGGCCTTGCCGACGATCAGGATGCTATTGAAGACGCGATGCGCGCCAGCAGCCTGCTGGTTCAATTGCAGGAAGAGAAGCCGCGCAGCCTGGCTGGTTTGCGCCGCCGGGCAGAGCGGGATATCGACGTCTTTGAAAAAGTACTTCGATCCTATGGTTTCTATGACGGTACTGTCCGGTTTGAGGTCATTGAGGCTGAGGAAAGCGACGAGACGCCCGATGTCGTGTTCACCATAGAACCCGGCACCGTCTATCTGCTGGAAACCATTACAGTTCAGGATGCAGGCACCAGCGTGGCAAAGGAGGCCGATGATGCGCTGTTGACTGTTATGGACCTGCATCTGGGTCAGAATGCGACAGCGGAAGCTATTATTGGCGCGGAAGATCGTCTGGTGCGCCATTACCGGACGACGGGATATCCAACAGCCAGCGCAGGCACACGGCGCACCACGATCAATCGTGAAACGTATACCATGACGGTACAGTTCGGAATGCAGCCCGGCCCGAAGGCTACCTTTGGCGAGATGAAAATTGAGGGTCTGGTCGACGTTGAAGAGGACTTCATTCGCCGCAGCATCACATGGCAGCCAGGCGCGCTGTATGACGTACGCGAATTGGAAGAAACACAGCGCAATCTGTCCCGGACGGGTCTGTTCAACACGATCACCCTAAACCCGCTGCCAGTTTCTGATGGTGGTGCTGGCGGCGATTCGGTTCCCGTCGATATTCAACTGACAGCGCAGGAGCGGGACCATCGCTCCATCGGTTTTGGGACCAGTTATTCCACAAGTATCGGGCCGGGGATCAGCGCCTTCTGGGAACATCGCAATCTGTTTTCAAATGGGGAGCGTTTTCGGGTGACAGCCTCCGCCTCGCCTATCGAACGGGGCGTGGACAGCACATTCCGAAAGCCCATGTACAAGCGCGTTGATCAGGCCCTGGTCGCCGAAGCGGAGCTAAAAGACATCACAAGCGATGCCTATGATGAACTTCGGTCTTCCAGTTTTGTTGGTTTGGAACGTCGCTTGTCCCCAACCTGGACCGCGACCGTGGGGCCCACCCTGGATATCATCCAACAGACGGATGAGGGGGTGTCTGACAGCGACCAGAACGAGCATTTCACCCTTTTGGGGATGCGCGGAAACTTGCGGCGCGACAGTACGGATGATCCCTTGAACCCCAGCCAGGGCAACCGTCTGGATCTGGGATTGTCCCCCTATACGGATCTGGGAAACAGCACGAATTTCGTCAGTTCCACGATTACAGCATCGCAATATTTGAAAATCGATAACAGCGGGGACTTCATTCTCGCCGGTCGTGTGCGATTGGGGTCGATTTTTGGCGCAGACCGGCAAAGTATTCCCGCCGGCAAACGTCTATATGCCGGTGGTGGCGGCTCTGTGCGGGGCTTTGGCTATCAAATGCTGGGTCCGGTGGATGCGGAACTGGATCCAATCGGGGGCCGATCGGTTGTTGAATTTGGCATTGAACTGCGCACCCGTTTGACGGAAACCATTGGTCTGGTTCCGTTTATCGAGGCCGGGAATGTTTATGAATCCACCCTGCCGGACCTGTCCGCAAATGAAATCCGGTGGAGCGGGGGGCTGGGCCTTCGATATTTCACAGCAATTGGCCCGGTTCGCCTTGATATCGCCACACCGTTCCGCAAACGTGCAAATGTGGACGATTCCTATCAGATTTATGTGAGTTTAGGACAAGCCTTCTGAATGCAGACTGATACGCAAGAGCCAGACTCCCAAGGCCTTCGACCGAAACGACGTTTCCTGAAATCAGTAATGGGCGTGTTTGCGGGGGCTTTGGTGTGCCTGGGCGCTGCGGGTGCCTGGCTGACGGCAACAGAGTCTGGCCTTAAGACATTGGTCAACTGGGGGCAGGCACCCCTTGCCGCCGCATTGGGCGGGTCTATACAGATTTCAGGTGTTTCGGGTTCTCTATGGAATGAACTGACGGTCCAGTCCTTTGATCTTACCATGCCGGAGTCAGGCGTGGCTGTATCTGCCAAGGCGTTTCGCCTGCACTGGCACCCGACCCATTTGTTTGGTGGCACCGTTCGGATTGATGAAGTGGGGGCATCGGATGTCACCATTGCCCTGTCACCCGCGACAGCGCCTGAACCAGTCGAAGAAGAGACGGCCCCCTTTGCGATTCCAAAGCTGCCGGTTCAATTGGACATCAGAAGAATTGATTTTCCAATTGTTTCCCTCTCTCTGGATGACAAGACAACGTATCAGGCCAGCCTGAACAGCGCGCTGGAAAGTCAGCAGGATGGGACGCTGCATGCGGATTTGAAGGTTGCGACCCAGAAAGACGGCGTGCCTGCGGATAATCTGACCGGCACCGCACAGATTGGGACCGGATCAGATGCGCCATTCACGATATCCCTGACCGGCACATTGCCACCGGATGGCCTGGTCTGGAACCTGTCAGGACTGGACCCCGCCATGCGGCGACACACGGATATTGCCCTGGATATTTCGGGCACGGTTGGGGATATGTCCGGAACCGTGTCGGTGGTGGCCCAGAATATGGCATCGCTGGATGCAAAAATTACGGGTGACCTGGCATCTGACGCCAAACAGATTGGCCTTCAGGGTGTATTAGACGTGATGTCAGGTGATGCGTTTGGGTTGCCTGTGGCTTTAAACGGTCCCAAGGATTTAAGTTTCGAGCTACAATTGGACCCGGATCAGACGCTCACGGTACCGAATTTTCAGGTAAGTCAGAAAGACCTGTTAGATGCGGAAGGTAGTGGCTCCCTTTCTTTGCAGACCGATGCCATTGATGCTTCCGTCGTGCTGTCCCTGTCGCCACAGATCGCATCGATCCTGGATCCTGACCTGTCCTATCAATCCGCAGAGGTTGCTGCACAGGTTTCTGGGACACTGGCAGAGCCGTCCCTGACAGGGCAGGTAACCGCCCAGGGGCTTTCCGGTTATGACATCACGATGGGCGATCTTGTCGCAAATCTGTCGGTGCGCGGGGACGAAGATGGATCCCTGCACTATGAAACGGATATTACAGGCACGGGGGTCACTTGGCCCAGCCCCGACATTCAGGCCTTGGCAGGGTCGGACCTTACACTGCGATCATCCGGCAGTATTGCCCAGGATTTTCAATCAATAGGGCCGTTCCAACTGACCATTGATCCCCTGGACGTGGCAGCATCGGGCGCGTTGACCCTGGCATCGGATGGGGCGGTAGCGGGGCAGAACCTGCGCATCCAGCTAGGGAACCTTGAGAAGATATCGGGCCTTGCCGGGATTGACTTGAAAGGTGCAGCGCAGGTTGATCTGACCGGCTTGGGCGTCACCTCCGATGGCGGGGTTTCGACACAGGTTAATATTGCGTTGCAGGATCTGTTCGTTCTAGATCCAGAAACAACGGATCGTATCGGCCCGACGGCCACACTGGCTGCATCCATCAGCCGCACAACAGACGGCGCGATGACCATCGACTTGGAGTCCCTTCAGGCGCGACCGGGTGCTATTTCAGGAAAAATCGCCCTGTCGTCAGATCTGGAAACGGTGCAGGGAACAGTGACAGGGGCGATATCCAAAAAGGTTATCCCACCCGTCCCTGATCTTACTTTTCAATCCGATACCGTGCCCTTTACGCTGGATGTGATGGGGCCTTTGACCGCGCCACAGGCAACCCTGAAAACCGATCCTATTGATCTGAAATATCAGGCTTATGGAATCGTGAAATCACAAGTTTCAGCGGCCCTTACCTGGCGTGAGGCGATTCCTGTTGTCGATATTGATACCAAGGCAATGGTGAATGGAGAACCCGTCACCGCAGGCCTGCAATTGATCGCGGAACAGTCACAGCTGTTGCTGAACAATATTGCGTTTAGCGGGCTGGACGCCGCGGTGACCGGCGATGTCACGCTGCCTGATTATGCCCTGCCCGCAACAGGTGACGTGACTGTCACGGCCAAATCTATTCGACGGGCGACTGGTTTTGCAGGGTTTGCCGGGTTGGATGGTGCGCTGTCTGCCACACTGACTCTTTCTGCCGGGAAAAATAATCCAACGGCTCAAGCAGCCCGGGTCAAGGCATCATTGGATCGATTTGCGGGGGACGATGACAGCATCGCTGCTGGCATTTCTGCCCGGTCGTTTAAACTGGATGGCAGCGTTGACGATGCATTGGACCTGTCCGGCCTGCGCGCGACTGTGACGGGACAGCGTATCACGGCTGCGACGATCAGCCTGGATCAAGCGGATGCGACCTTCTCAGGAAGGATAGAGGCGGGAGACATAACCCTATCCCTTGCAGGCAAAGACGCATCGGACCCCAATCGTTCGCAACCGATTTCGCTGAAAGCACAGGCTGGCTTCGCGGCACAGGGCGAAACGACGGTGGTTACTCTGGCGACCCTATCCGGGGCTTATGGGCGTATTCCGTTAGCTCTGGTAAAACCCGGTCGGATTGTGCTGGACCCCGCTGGTCTGAAAGATGTCAGCGCCTCTCTCGCCCTGGCGGACGGGCAAGCGGATGTTGCCTATACGCGCAGCGCGACCGATGCCGCCACGGCGACAGTCCAGATATCAAAACTGCCCATTGCCCCGTTTCTGGCCTTGCAGGGCATGTCGGATGTGTCGGGAAACCTGGATGTGACCCTGAAGGCGCAAGAGGTTGCGGGGGCGGTATCGGGCACCGGGACAATAGATGTGTCAGATGTCAAACTGACGGGCCTGGAACAGGCAAAGGGGTTGGCAACACAAGTCAGATTGACCCTGAAATCCGGACGCCTTTCTGCCACAATGAAGGGTCAGGGACCAGGATTGGAAAAGGCAGATATATCGGGCGAGGTTCCGATTGTTGTGTCTTTGGCACAACCAGGTTTCGCGCTGGAGACGGGGGCACCGCTAACCGCGCAGGCAGACATCCTGGCAGATTTGGGTAAGGTCTGGGCACTGGTACCACTGCCGGAACATGCTGTGACAGGCGAATTAGGGGTAAACGCCCAGATTGCTGGCACCCTGGACGCGCCGCGCATCACAGGAACAGCCGATCTGGCAGATGTTGCTTATGAAAATATCGAATTGGGCACTATCGTTCGGCATGTGACAGGCACGGTTCGCTTTGAGGATCGCCAGATCGTTGTCGAGTCTTTGACAGGGGAAGACCCTGCCGGCTCTGAATTCGCTGTTGCGGGACAGGGGGAATTGGCCGCCGATGCGACACGCCTGTCTGCGACAGTTAAGGCGCAGAACTTTCAGGTCATTCAGAACGATTCAATGAAAGTTTGGACTGATATTGATCTGGCGATAAAACTGGCGGATCCAGACTCCTTGATTTCCGGCACGGTCACGGTTCGCAAGGGGGAAATAAATCTGGCCGCCGCCCTGCCGCCCAGCATACCCACCCTGGATGTGCAGGAGGATGGGCGCGTCACATCAACCGACACGAATGGCACTGCGGGACCGGCGATTGGCCTGGATATTCAGATTAATCTACCCGGTCAGGTCTTTGTGCGCGGTCGTGGTCTGGATTCTGAATGGCAGGGAAATTTGACGGTTAAGGGCACAACCGCCGTTCCCAGGATATCCGGATTGTTGACCGCAAGGCGCGGCAAGTTTGACATAATCGGCAAAAGCTTTGCCCTTCAAAACTCCACCATTCGTTTTCTGGCAGGGGATCGCATTGACCCAGTTTTAGGCATACGCGGGGTCTATCAGGCCGACGACCTGACCGTGATCGCCCGGCTGGCGGGACCCGCCAGCAAGCCAGAGGTCATTCTGGAATCCCAACCCTCGCTGCCCGAGGATGAAATTCTAAGCCGCGTTCTTTTTGGCAAATCCAAAGGACGGCTGAGTGCCGCAGAGGCAGTACAGCTGGCCGCCTCTGTCTCTGAACTTTCGGGGGGCGGGTCCGGCCTGGATATTCTAGGCAGCCTGCGCCGGTTTGCCGGGGTTGATGTGCTGGAAGTAGGGGCCGGAGACGGCGGCGCGCAGGTGAAGGCCGGGAAATACATTGCCGATGGAGTCTATGTCGGGGCCAAGCAAGGGTCCGCCCCAGGCTCCAGCAGTGTGGAGGTTGAGGTCGAGGTGACCCCCAATATCTCCGTGAATACTGAAAGCGGCCAAACCGACAGCAGCGTTGGTGTGCAATTCAAATGGGATTATTAATCCGCGCTGTTACAGTACCATGCGATAGCGTACATGGCCGTCTTCGCCGCCTGTCAGTTTATCATACAGCGCGCGGGCGGTCGTATTGCCCACATTGGTGTTCCAGTACAGACGCTCGCATCCGGCTGATTTCGCAGCCTCTTTTACGGCCATGATCAAGGCACGCCCGACGCCCTTTCCCCGCGCAGAGTCCAGCACAAACAAATCTTCCAGATAACAATCCCCGACATCGATCCAGGTGCTGGGATGCCTCAGATATGTCACAATGCCAAGCGGCGTGCCGTCGGACTGGCGGGCGATAAAACTGTTAATGGTGTGATTGGTGTCCAGGATACGCCGCCAGGTCAATTCGGTCTGAGAGTCCGAAACGGCCGCTTTATAGAAATCACAATAGCCCTGCCAAAGGGTGTTCCAGTCTGTCCAATCGGACTGTTGAACCGGGTGAACATTAATCGTCATACGGAACCTCCAGCCGCAGGTCCGGGCGGGCATGCCAGTCCCAAAACAGGCTTTTGATCTGTAAGGTTACGGGACCCGGCGCGTCATTGCCATAAATCCGGTCGTCCAATCGACGGATGGGCATAATCCCACCGGCCGTTGTGCAGGCAAAGGCTTCATCGGCTTGCTTGAATTCTTCGATGGAGATGGGCCTGATTTCACTAGGAAGATTCAGGGCCTCGCACAGTTCCAATACCGTCCTGCGGGTTATCCCCTCCAACGCACCGCGATTGGGGGTGATAACAGTGTCATTGACTATCGCAAAGACATTAAACCCTGGTCCTTCGCAGATATAGCCATCAGCATCGGCCAGCAGGGCATTGTCCGCACCGGCATCTTCAGCCTCAAACAAGCCATAGGTCATGTCGCCCCAATGGTAGTTCTTCACCGTCGGATCAACGGATTCCGGCGGAATGCGAATGGATTTAGGGATGATCAGATGGGCGCCGCGATTGATTACATCTTCCGGGAAGACCCAGACCCATGGCCTGGCATAGGCTATGAATTTATTTTCGCACGCGCTGGGCAGGCGGGTCGGGCGCACGGGCGTGCCGCGCAGGCAGACCATCGCAACATAGGATTTCCGCAGGCCGGATCTCCGAACACACTCAATCAGGATCTGGCGCATGTCATCGCGTGATTGTGGCACCGACATACGCAACGCCTTCATGGAGGCGGCGAAACGATCCAGGTGATCTTCCAACCGAAAGAACGCCCCATCCCAGACGGAAACCACATCATAGGTCGCATCAGACCGGACCAACCCCCAATCCCCGACACCGATTTTGGCCTCACTGAGGGGAATGAAATCCCCCTCCATCCAGGCAATACCGTCTGCGGGATTAGGGAGCTGTTTTTCCGTCATAATGATATCTTATGGTTGAATAAATATGAGGGGGACGTCATTCTTTCGCCGTGGGGTAGGGCATCTGGGGAACTATCGCGTGTTGAAGTACCTCTATTTTACAGATCTGATAGGGACGGTAAACCTTGTGGAGGAGGTTGCAAACGCCTTATCTCCGATTGATCCGCCTCATGTCGACACGGTCCATGCCGCCGCACTTTTTGATGCGTTGAAAAAATTGGCAGAGACTTCCCTCAATCGGCGTTCCGAATGGAAGAGCTCATCCGTTCGGTTTGTAGATTTGAATGGAAAGCTGCATCGGGCGGAGTTGTATAGGGCGTCCGTCGGTGACGTCGAAGCGTATTTTACCTGTTTGGAAGATGCCAGTGACCAAGACACGGTAAAGATGGTTCTGCTGTCATTTGGCCCGGTTGAGCTAGATCCCTCTCGCGCTGCTGGCAATGAGGCGCAAGCGCTGGTGAGCTATCAGGTTTTTTGGGGACTTAGCGCTGCATCACGGGTCATAGCGCTGGATCGATTACGGCGATATCTTAATCGGTCAGGATGGGTGCTTGTTTTTTAACCAACCATTGGTTTGGAAATTTTCGCGAAATTATTATATAATGGATGTATGAGAAGGAGTAAAAGGCATGCTGTCGTTTGAAAAATCATTGAAAGTCATCGATAAAATTGATGATGACGCTGGTACAGCTGGAAAGAATGATCCGCTGCCTATCGTGCGCGTTGACCTCAGTGGTTGTCTGGACTCCAGCGATGTTGATGCGCATTTGAAGGATCGACTGGGTGTATCCGCAGCGCAACGCCTTATCGCAGGATAATACTGCACAGTGGATTATTCTTCGGATGATCTAGCGATATTCTCTTCGGCTCTAAGTATAATCGGGTCAATTCTGCTGGCCGTTCCCTTTGTCATGGACTTGCTGGGGAAATTGCGTCGGTCACGGCAAATCAAAGATGCACAATCGGAACCCGATGCCATTCGGCGCGCATTGAGAGATAACCTGACAGAGCAGGTTTTAACCTCTGGAAAATGGTCCACATTTTGTGGCGTTGTCGGAATTGTTATGCTGGTTGGGGCAGCATTTCTTTATTATAAATCAATTCACTAGATAAATTTTCTTATGCGAAAGCGTCCTCCCAGGTGCCTTGGGTGGAGGCTTTTGAATATTCGGTTGCGCGGTTTTCGAAGAAGTTTGCGTGTTCAACGCCATTCAGCATTTCATCCATCCAGCGCAGCGGATTCTTGGCCGACTTGTACATCGGTTGCAGGCCCAGTTGGGTTAAGCGGCGGTCGGCGATATAGCGGATATATTCCTTCACTTCCGACCCGCTCAATCCCTCAACCGCGCCCATTTCAAAGGCCAGATCGATGAAGGAATCTTCGTGGCTGACGATGGTGTCGCAGGCCGTGTACAGGTCTTTTTGAAGCTGTTCGTTCCAGACTTCCGGGTTTTCCGACACGAAGGTTTTAAACAGTTTGATGATCGACGCGGTATGCAGCGACTCGTCGCGCACGGACCAACTGACAATCTGGCCCATGCCCTTCATCTTGTTGTGGCGCGGGAAATTCATCAGCATTGCGAAGCTGGCGAACAGTTGCAGCCCCTCTGTGAAGGCCCCGAACACAGCCAGTGTCTTTGCAATGTCTTCCTTGGTGCTGACGCCCCAGACCTGCATATAGTCGTATTTATCTTTCATTTCCTTGTATTTAAGGAAGGCGGTGTATTCGACTTCCGGCATGCCGATCGTGTCCAGCAAATGGCTGTAGGCGGCAACATGGACGGTTTCGATGTTAGAAAAGGCCGACAGCATCATCTGAATTTCGGTGGGCTGGAACACCTGGGAATAATGCTTCATATAGCAATTATTAACCTCGACATCCGCCTGCGTGAAGAAGCGGAAAATCTGGGTCAGCAGATTGCGCTCCCCCTCGCTCAAGGTGCGGTGCCAATCCTTCACATCATCGGCCAGGGGCACTTCTTCCGGCAGCCAGTGGATACGCTGTTGCGTCAACCATGCCTCGTAAGCCCATGGATAATTGAAGGGTTTATAGACGGGGCTTGCGTTCAGAAGCGTCATGGTTGGCCTTTACAGAATGCTGGAAGTTTATCCTGCCACAAGAATAGTATATATGGTGTGGATGGCAAGAGGTTAATCTATATATTGTGGTTTATCCCCAGCTTTTCCCCAGACTTGTCCACCGAAAACGTCGTGGTGATGGATTTTGCAGGTCTGCCAGCATCTTGGACTTGTCTTCTGCCATGGCATCAGGAATTCTCAGGCAAGAGCATCATAGAACCTGTGGGGAAGTGCGTGACGATGGAAAAACCTAAGACCTATTCCCTGGAAGGCGTCCGCCCGGTCATTGATCCCACCGCCTATGTCCATCCCACCGCCGTTCTGATCGGGGACGCGATTGTCGGGCCGCGATGCTATGTCGGTCCTGGTGCGGTCATGCGGGGTGACTTCGGGCGTGTCGTGATGGAAGAAGGGTCGAACCTTCAGGATAACTGTATCATGCATGCCTTTCCCGGCATGGATTGCGTGATTGAGGTCGATGGTCATATCGGCCATGGCGCGATCCTGCATGGCTGTCGTGTGAAGCGCAATGCGCTGGTGGGCATGAATTCCGTGGTGATGGATGGCGCAATTATTGGCGATAGTGCGATGGTTGCCGCTATGGCCTTTGTGAAGGCGGGGTTCGAGGTACCAGACGGTATGCTGGCGGCGGGTACACCAGCGAAGATTCTGCGCGCCCTGTCCGACAAGGAAATCGCCTGGAAGGAAGAAGGCACCAGGGATTATCAGCGCCTGTCCGAACGCTGTCATGCAACGCTGACCTTGTGCGACCCGCTGACCGAAGTGGAACAAAACCGCCCAAAGCTGAGCGCCGGAGAGTCCATCCCGCTGTTTCAGACGAAACGGGAGTAACCCGCTAATTTCCTTTGGAAATCCGGGGGCGGCCAAAGGCGGTGGCGGAGATTGTGCTTTCGATAAAGACCGCAAAGGATCCAGCGACCGTTGCAATTCGGTCATCCCGGCTGGTTTCGACCTTTACCTCCAGCGCACCGGCTTCATCGGCGCGGCTGCGGGCTTCTTTTTGGGCCAGCGTTAATGCAGTGCTGGCAGCATTTTCCAAATTGTTGAAATCTTCAATTCCTGCTGGTCCGTGAACCCGGAACAACCCTTCCGCGGGGGAGGTGATTAGGATTTGCACCCGTTGACTGACGCCCCCAGCAACAGCACCGACCGCATTGCAGACATCGGCATAGCGCGGCACATCAAATTCTGTCCGCAAGCGACGGGCGATTTCTGGATAATAGGTTTCTGCCGGGGCCCCGATACCAATCAACGGGGACTTCAGCGTGATATCAAATTCCACCAGATTTTCTGACTTTTCCTTGGCGGTATTGCTGCTGAAGGCGGCTTTGAAGAACGGCGCTGCGCTGCGCAGCGGCATGTCGGTCATTACGGCTTCAACCACAGCCGCACAGGATTGCACTGTCAGTTGATCGATCACGGCCTGGGCCAGTGCGCGTGCATCTTCGGCAAGCGGTGTTCCGGGCCGACGTTCGGTCCGTGCGGTCAGTTTAGCGCATAATTCTGCAGCCTCTGTATTCCAATTGTTTTGCAGGCCCAGAACATGGGAGGCATCCGACGGGGTGAAACCTGATAGGATCACCAGACCGCGATCCACCAGCCGCAACAAGGGTTGTTCCGGGGCGCGACCGGCCAGCAATTGTTCCATGGATTTTGGACCCTCCTGCAGCATGTCCCAAATCCGCTGTTCCCCCTTACTCAGGGTTCCACTTTTCATGTCGCGCAGCTTGATGGCAAAGATTCCGTCATTGGGCTTTGGCCAGGCCCGATCCATTTGTCCTTGCAGGGTTGGCATGACAGTGGCGTGGTCCCGGGCCAGCAGGCTGATGGGCACGCGACGGCGGGGGCCGACTTTCAGGCACTTTTCATCGTCCAGGCCAATTTCACTGTCGCCGCCCAGCCCGACGGTATGAACAGCGATTGCCTCAACCATTGTGCGATAGCCCCCGACATAGGCCCCATCTGCCGCCAAAACGGGCTTTCCATTTTTAAGGACTGCAATATCTGTGGTTGTGCCGCCAATGTCAGAAATTACGCAGTCGTCGCGATTGCTTAAGAAATGGGCACCAACAACACTGGCCGCCGGTCCGCTCAGGATCGTCTCAACCGGTCGGGTCAGGGCGGTATCGGCAGAAATCAAGGAACCATCACCCTTCACCACCATCAGGGGGGCGGTGATGCCATGGGTTTCCAGCATGCCACCAACCGCCAGGATCAATTGTTGGATCAGGGGCACCAATCGGGCATTCAGCAAGGCCGTCAGGGCGCGGCGGGGTGCATCCAGCGCATTGGCCAATTCATGGGCACAGGTGACGGGCAGGGCGGTTTCAGTCCGAACCAGATCACGAATGGTGACTTCGTGGCTGGGGTTTCTTGTGCCGAAATAGCCACAGATCGCAACGGCAGAAACCTTTTGGGCCAGGGCTTTGATCTGGGGGCGGGCGGCATCCAGGTTCAATGCCTCCCGTTCCCGACCATCCGGGTTGTGTCCCCCAGCCAGGAACAGGACCGGATCGGTTCCCATTGCCTGGCGCAGTCCTGCGCGGTCCAGGGCTTTTTCATCCTGTCCGATCAGGATCAATCCGACCGGAAAGCCATGTTGTTCGACAATTGCATTGGTCGCCAGCGTGGTCGACAGCGAAACCAGCCCGATTTTAGACGGGTCAAATTCTGGTAGGCCCGCCAGAGCCTGGGCGGTGGCATCACTGACGCATAGCGACAGATCATGCTTTGTGGTCAGGGATTTTGCGGAGGATAAGACCTGGCGAGTTTCATCATCAAACAAGACGGCATCTGTATAGGTTCCCCCGGTATCAATGCCCAACAGTACCGCCATCGCTTAAAACCCATCTTTGGTAAGAGACTATTCAAGATGGCTAGCCTATTCGCATTGGACCGGAAAGGCGTCAATCGTGGTTTTACCTAAAATAGCCCGGAATGCGACATAGCGCATCGGGCGGTGGTGGGGTGCATGAATTTGTGGTTCCACAAATCGCCGTTCAGCGCCGCTTTCTATCCAGAACATAGTTGCTGAACGCCATATCGGCAGAGAAAATATCGTCGATCAGAATCCGAAAAAGATCGCGAAGTTCCTCAATATTAATCTGATTTCTCAGTTCACATTCACCAAGAATTCGATACACGGTCCCTAATGATTGATCGTGATGAACCATATGCTGATGTAAATACGGATAATTATAATCTGACATCAGGCGCTCTTCGTCCTTGAAATGCGCCAGTAACAGATTGCCCACTTCCCGCGCCTTTTTGACGGTTCGATAGTCCGGATTATCGATGTTCTGTCGAACATCATCCAGGGCGGCAACTATTGTGTCATGGTCGTGATCGATCTTATCGACATTTATTTTGCCGGATCTGGGTACAAAGAATTGAAGATTTTTCATTCCATCCCCCTGTTTTACGTCCAGGAAAAGGCTTTTATTTTTATTCATAGTTTACGGTTTCACCATTATGGAGATACTTAAACTACTATTTCACGGTATTGTTGAGGGATGGGGAGAATGAGATGAAGCAACCCACCAGTGTCACCGCGCTTGAGGCCTTGGGGCGCGTCCAGTTGAGCGAAACCTTTTTCATGCGTGATTTTCTGTTCAGTGAAATTGCAGCGGTTCACGGGTTATCCAATATACCGGAAGATCCCGATGTCGCGATTGCGGCTGGGAAAATGCTGTGTGAGACACTGTTGGAGCCCCTGCAGGAAACCTTTGGGCGGATTGCGATCCGATCAAGCTATCGCTCCCCCACCGTGAACAGGTTCGGTAATGAGAACAATCTGAACTGTGCCCGGAACGAAGCAAACTATGCGCATCATATCTGGGATAAACGGGATGCGCAGGGGCACCTGGGGGCCACCGCCTGTATCGTTGTTCCATGGTTTGCCAAACGGTATCAGGACGGCGCGGACTGGCGCGCCTTGGCGTGGTATATCCACGACCACCTGCCATACCATACGCAGTACTTCTTTCCAAAGCGCGCGGCGCTGAACCTGAACTGGCGGGAGATGCCGGAAGGGCGGATCGATAGTTATATCAGCCCGAAAGGGTGTCTGACCAAACCGGGGATGGATAACCATTCCGGCGATCATGGGGATTGGTATCCAGACTTTCCAGCTTTTCGCGGATAGGTGCTTGCCCGGCATAGCGCGGCGCTTTACGGTCACGATAATCCTTATCTAAGAAGGCGTCGGTCATGAGCCATACCATTGAAAAAATTGCCCTGAAGTCACCCGCACCAGGGACGGAACGGTTCCTGACAGTCCACCGTTTTGGGACCATCGGGGCCCGTCCTAAAGTGTATTTGCAGGCCGCCCTGCATGCGGATGAATGGCCCGGCCTGATGGCGCTGAACCATCTGATTCCGATGTTGGATCATGCCGATAAGGCTGGCCGCATAATGGGGGAGATTGTCCTGTTGCCCTATGCCAATCCGATTGGGCTGGATCAACGGCTGGGCGGCGCAATGCCGGGGCGCTATTCCTTTGATGGGGCGGGCAATTTCAATCGCAATTGGCCTGATTTGTCAGCCGCTGCCGCCGCGTATATTCCTCAAGGGCTCACCGGGGATACAAGTCAGGATATCGCCACCTTGCGGGCAGCCCTGTTAAAGGCTGTGGCAGACCTGCCTACCCGGACAGAAATTGATCATTGGCGTGCGCAGTTGCTGGGGTTGAGCATCGATGCGGATTATGTGATCGACGTGCACTGCGACCAGGAAAGCCAGGCACATCTGTATTGTCATATCTCCCACACCGATATTGCCAAACGTATGGCTGCGGCCGGGGATATTCCGATTGTGTTGCTGGAGGAAGAAGCCGGCGGGTTCAGCTTTGATGATTGTAATGCGGGCGTATGGCGGCGCATGGCCGGTTTGGTCGACAAGGCCGACACACTGCCGATGGCGTGTTATGGCTGTACGCTGGAATTGCGCGGCAAAGACGATGTGAATGATGTGTATGGCCAAAAGGATGCGGCGGGATTGATGCAGTTCATGATCGCTGAAAGGGTCATTCAGGGGGATATAGCGGGCCTGGACGGGCCAGAGCCCTATCGTTTGGACGAGGTGGATGTGATCTATGCCGAAACCGGTGGCTTGATCACCTATAAGGCGGAAATCGGGGAATATGTCGAAGACGGTCAGTTGATTGCAGAAGTTATTGATATCACAGCCCCGGACCCCCTGACCGCGCGCACACAATTGGTGTCGCGAACAGCGGGATTGTTTTTTGCCCGGATTGATTTGCGTTTGATTTCAGCGGGTGAGGGGGTTGCAAAAGTTGCGGGCCGCAAGCCCTTGGAGCATCGGAAGAAAGGGGCCTTGCTGGAAGCCTGACTACCGCCACCTTGCCGCGTTATCGTGCCTTTTTGGCCAGTTCATTCGGGTCGCGCAGAACATAGCCGCGGCCCCATACGGTTTCGATAAAGTTCTGACCATTCGCGGCATTGGATATCTTTTTGCGCAATTTGCACACAAAGACATCGATGATCTTTGCCTCCGGCTCGTCCATGCCCCCATACAGGTGGTTCAGGAACATTTCTTTCGTCAGGGTTGCCCCTTTGCGCAGCGCCAGAAGCTCCATAATCGCGAATTCTTTCCCGGTCAGATGAATGGGACGCCCCTCGACTTCAACTGTGCGGGATTCCAGGTTGATCTTTAGATCACCCAACGTGATGACAGGTTGGGAATGACCATGGGACCGTCGCACAATGGCCTGAATGCGCGCCATCAACTCGCGCTTATCAAATGGTTTCGTCAGGTAATCATCGGCACCATAGCCCAGACCCTTGATTTTGTTTTCCATTTGCCCAAGCCCGGACAGGATCAGGACCGGCGTATCAATGCGTGAATCGCGCAGGCGGCGCAAAACTTCATAGCCATCAATATCGGGTAACATGAGATCCAGGATGATCATGTCATAGTCATACAATTTCCCGATTTCCAGGCCATCCTCGCCCAGCTCTGAATGGTCGACGATATAGCCTTCAGATTTAAGCATCAGTTCAATGCTTTGCGCTGTTGGCCGATCATCCTCCACAAGTAGTATACGCATGTCAGTATCCAGTTTTTGGCGTGCAATTGGAATATCGCGGTAAGGTATCACGATGCCGCACCAATAAAAATAGTCATTGCTGTTACACTTACGCAAAGGGGCTGTTGAAACACCGGAATCTGCCATAGATTTCGGGATAGCAGTATTGAAGGGAATGGCGTGTCGACCTTGTTGGAACATCTGATTACGGACCTGTCCCGCATCCCTGATCGGCGGATATTCGGGCGGGTTGCGGCTGTTCAAGGGATGTTGGTAGAGATTGAAGGAGTCGAAGGGCATCTTTCAATCGGGGATCGATGTGTCCTGTCCGCACGACGGAACAAGCAAATCATCTGTGAAGTAATCGGGTTCCGGGACCATCGCGCCCTGGCCATGCCCTATGGGGCATTGGAAGGGGTTGCGCTGGGCGCACGGGCGGAAGTACTGAATTCTGAACCTGTACTGCACCCGACGGAAGACTGGTTGGGGCGTGTGATCAATGCTTTTGCCGAACCGGTTGATGGGAAAGATCCTTTGCCGGTCGGTGAAACGCCATATCCGATCCGAAGCGCGCCCCCCGCGGCCCATACAAGGCGACGGCTTGGCGGCAAAATCGATTTGGGTGTGCGGTGTTTGAACACATTTACGACCTGTTGTCGCGGTCAACGGATGGGCATCTTTGCCGGGTCCGGCGTCGGGAAATCTGTCCTGATGGCGATGATGGCACGCTTTTCCGAAGCCGAAGTCATTGTCATCGGTCTGATCGGCGAACGGGGCCGCGAGGTACAGGAATTCATTCAGGATGAATTGGGGGAAGAGGGACTGGCGCGCAGCGTGGTGGTTGTCGCGACGTCTGATGAATCGGCCCTTATGCGGCGCGAGGCGGCACATGTGACGCTGACCGTTGCAGAATATTTCCGCGACCAGGGTAAGGATGTTCTGTGCCTGATGGACAGCGTCACCCGCTTTGCCATGGCGCAGCGTGAAATTGGGCTATCGGCTGGCGAACCCCCCGCGACCAAGGGCTATACACCAACGGTTTTTGCCGAGCTTCCCCGTCTGTTGGAACGGGCTGGTCCCGGACCGGATATTGGGACGATTACCGGCCTGTTCACAGTATTGGTTGAAGGGGACGACCATAACGAACCGATATCGGATGCTGTGCGGGGTATCCTGGATGGTCACATTGTCCTGGATCGCACCATCGCCCATCGCAATCGCTTTCCGGCGGTCAATATTCTGCGGTCGGTTTCGCGAACCATGCCAGACTGTAACACCCAGGAACAGACACGGCTGGTCAATCGGGCGCGGCAGTTGCTGGCATCCTATGATGATATGGCGGAATTAATTCGGCTGGGGGCCTATCGCAAAGGGTCTGACCAATTGGTCGATGAAGCGATAGCCTATTACCAGCCGTTGGAAGGGTTCATTGGACAGGGCAAGAATGAACTGACATCCCTGGAACAAGGCTATACCGATCTTGCGGCGGTTTTAAATGAATCATACGAGACTGCGGGCTGATGGCACGGGATACTCTGGACACCCTGATACGCCTAGCGGATGCAGAAATTGACACCGCCCGATTGACATTGCAAAAGATACTGGCGGAAGAAGATGCCGTTCAGGCGAAATTGAACGAACTCGCAGCTCAGCTGGAGCATGAAACCAGTTTGGCAGCGAAAGACCCTGAGCTTGGCCGACAATATGGCGTCTTTATTGACCATGTGAAACGGAAACGGCATAAGCTGAACGCACAACTGGATGCTATCCGACCCAAAGTCGAAGCGGCCCGTGATGCATTGGCGGAAGCGTTTGCCAATCAGAAGAAGTACGAGATCGCAAAGCAGAATCGCAACGACACTGCTGCTGCGGAAGGCAAACGCATAGAAGGCCTGATTCTGGATGAATTGGGGCTGAACGCGTTTCGACGGTCAAAATAAGCCCAATCTAACCTTTGGCAGACTGATATATTAGAACTTCATCAATTGAATTTTACGAATATTTGTTCGGTAAGTTTCAGAATATCGATATTTTATTGTGTTTTTTAAAAGCCAGCACATTCCGTCTGGACTTTATTTTCGCGCTCATAGATAAGGTGCGCGGGTTTGGGGGCTGGATTCGTGAAGGATTGGCAATGCCCCACACAATGTCATCAACATGGCCGACGCTTGAAATACAGACGTCGGGACAGTTGAGTTTCGACGAGCGTACTGAAATTCTTGCGTCCCTTGTTGAGAGATTGAAAGAGTCTGCCGTTTCTGTGGTGCATGTCGATCACAGCACCGCTGAACTTATCGGCACGACGGAAGAAGCGCATGCCTTTGGTCATCGTCTGGCCGAAGCGTTGAAGCCGTTTGAGAAAGTCTTTGTCGCGGTCTTCGTTGGACAAGAAGCCCGCGTTGCGCCGCTGGTCGATATTTCTGTCATGATCGCCAAAAAGCTTGGCGTTCACATCTGTACATTCAATGATTTCGACCGATTGGTGTTGCAATCCAGCCGTCATTTTACCGGTCTGATCTAGAAATTGGGAAGGCGGGCCAATAGCGCCGCATTGTCCCAGCGCGGGCGGCGGTCTTCAATCAAGACCGCATGACCTGCATCCAGACCATCACGCGACGCCGCGACGCAGATTTGTAAAAACCGCGGTACCAATTCATTGTTCAGGTCATCCAGAACCATTGCTGCCAGGGATTCCAATGTTTCCGTCACGGGCAGGGCGGCCAGATAAATGCCGAATGCCTCTTCCTGTATTAATAATTTATCGGGAACATATCGAAGCGTGATTGTTGCAGCGTCATTGCTGCTTTTCCCAACAACTTTGCACAGATAGTCAACCCGTGGCAGGGGATTGTGGGTCGTTTCAATACGCGCCTGGCGTTCCAGCCGTGCCTTAACAATGGCCGCATCCTGGGCCAGGGCATCTGCTGCGGCTTGTGAAATATCTTTTCTGGTCTCTGTCATACGGTCAGCCCCTCTGCCCCTGTTCCATGGCTATCGCGATCTGGGACCAAATCAAATTTGGGTGTCACCATGAAATCCACCCGCCCTGTCAGTCCCAATGCGGTTATGGTGTCCGCGAATAAGTTACGAATATCCTCTCGCCCTTCCGGGGGCAGGGGGCGCTGTGTTCTAACCATCAGATCGACCTGGCCTTCGCGCGCTAGGCCATCCAGTTGGATGGGACCCAGGCGGCTGAAATCGGCTTCAATGACAAAGCGTTTGGGTTGCTTGCCATCTCCCTTGCCGCCCTCATCCCCGTCTTTATCGGGTCTGTCGCGGATATACAGGCGGATCTGTTCAACCTGACCATTGCTCATGAAGGGAAGGGTGCTGACCCGCCATTCCTGCCCTGCGGAGTCACTGGCGCGACCCTGACTTTGCGCCATGTCACGATCCAGCCGGGACAGGGTTCCTGTCTTGGCGCTGTCTGCGGCTTTCAGGCTGCGGGCGATGTCGCTGCCCAGCCATTTATCGGCCCCACCCTGCCGCAAAGTACCTGCCAGAAAGGCAACCGCCAGGCCCAATTGTCCATTTGGTTGCGGAATCAGGGATTGCGTTAATCGTTGGGCAGCAGCGGGATCTGACGTGCGCAACAGGGTGATTGCATCCTGTAGGGCCTGAAACCGTGCGCCCCCCTGATCGGTGCTGATCAGCCCAGGCGCGGGCAGTCGGGGCGTGCCCACCATATCCAGCATTAATTGTGTTCCAGCGGGGGGTGAATTGGGCAGCGAGATTGAAACCGTGCCAGCAGGGCTTTGCACCAGCGTCCCCCCACTATTGGATTGCCCGGTAACGACGCCTGTGAAGCTTGTGGCCGTTGGGCTGCCGGTCATTGCCTGCCCCTGGGCGGCAATGCCCAGAACCCGCACCTGAATTATCGTTCCATTCGGCAAGGCCGTCGGTGTGGCAGAAGGGCCGCTAGAGCCTGCGTTTGGTGTCACGCCTGAACCGGGTGTTTGTCCTGTGGTGCCTGCAGGAATTTGTGTGGTCGAGGGGCTGTTTGCAGCGGGTGACACAATGGTTCCGGTCAGCACGGATCCCAGTGTCAGATTGGTCACCACGGCGGGCTGTGACACAGCTTGGGCGGGGGCAGTGCCCGCTTGTGACGTGGCTGACTGCTGTTGCCCGCCTGCCGCAGCGCTGGGATTTCCGGCCTGTGGTTGCAGGGTTAAAGTCGTTGGTGTCCCCAGGGATTGCAGGGCCACGGCAAGGCTGGTGCCTGTCGGCAGGGCCAGGGTGCTCTGTACCGTCAGGGATTGTCCCGATTGTGTTGTCAGCGTTAATTGACCGGGTTCAGGTCTGGCCGTGACTTGTGCCGCAATGCTGCCGCCATTCTGCAAGCTTTGCAGCAAGGCCGGGGGGATGCTTGGTATTGTGGCCGTACCGGATGGCAGCGGCGACGCTGTGGCGGTGCCAGCCGTGCTGACGGGAACGGACCCCGTAGAAGGCGTTGTTGGTGTCTGCATCTTTCGTCCAGCCGGTTCTCCGGCCGCCCTTCTGATGTCCAAGTGTATCACAGTCCAGGGGCTGAGTCCGTTCTGACCCAGTATCCCAGACATGCTTGGAAGAAACACGCAATATTCAGGCCATTTGACCCGTCATGGTGCGGCTGGTTTCGAAGGGTCAGAAAAGAGTGCGGGCGATTGCCTCAACATCTGTTGCTGCCTCTGACGTCGGGGACCGGGTGATCAGGGGCTGTTGCGCGCGAATAGCCTCTCGCACACGGGGGTCCCGACGGACAATCCCGGCCAGACCTGGCGTGCGCTTCAGGAAGCCCTGACAGGATTTCGCCAGCGTGTCATAGGTCTTGCGGCCCCGATTGGCGCTTTCCGCGGTATTCACGACGACCTGGATATCCATGCCTGGATGGCTGGCCCAGCCCAGTTTGATAAAGGCATATCCGTCGGTCAGGGAGGTTGGCTCATCATTCACCAACAGCATCACGCGGGACGCCTGGGCGGCCAGCATCTGTACGGTCTTGTCCACACCCGCGCCCAGATCGATCAGGACATGTTGATAGCTGCCTGCCAGCGCGGTCAGTTCCCGCCCAACCCGTTCGATGCGGGGCGGGGGCAGGGTCGCCAGACTGCCGCTGCCGCTGCGCCCGGCCAGCACATCGAAATTGCCTTCCGGGAAACGCTCCACGCATTGGCTCATCCGGGCCTTGCCTGCGATGGCCTGGCCCAAATCATGTTTCGGCATCAGGCCCAGTTGGATATCAATATTGGCCAGCCCCAGATCACCATCGAACAACAGGACCTTCCGCCCGGCGCGGGCCAGGGCATGGGCCAGGGTGATGGCAAACCAGGTCTTTCCAACCCCGCCCTTACCAGACGCTATGGCGATCAGATTGTTGGTGGGCCCTTCAGGCGTCATGATGCGCGCACTCCTTTGTCGCGGACATCCACAGTCTCCTTAGCCTCATTCGGCAGCAATAGACGGGCCAGCAAGGCTGGATCCAGGGGGGTCAACCCGGCACCAATTTCTGGTGCCATGGATACATCGGTCAGGCTTATCCCTGCAGCATCTGCGGCCGATAGAACCGACCCCAATCTTTTGGCCATATCCAGGCCGGTTGTAAGCAGAATGGTGGGGCCAACCGGGCGGAAGGCTTCAGCCAGATCGGCGGCTTCCTGTGCATCGCGACCGGCGGTCAGAACCAGCACGGTCAAGGGCTTGCCTGCTTCCGCCAATTCCACCAGATGGGCCAGATCCTTCATATTATAAGGATTGGTTCCTGGCGTGTCGATGACGACCATTTCCTTGCGTTTGATATGGGTCAGGATGGACCCCAGCGATTCTGCATCGGGCGCTTCATAAAAGGTCGCGTCCAGCCGGTCTGCATAGGCACGCAATTGGTCAATTGCGGTGACCCGCACGGGGTCTGCGGCAACAAGGTTGATGTCAAAATCCCCCGCCAGTGCAGCACGCGCTGCGATTTTGGCACAGCTGACGGTCTTGCCTACCCCGGGCGGGCCAATCAGCATGATAGGCGCATCGCCTGGACGTTGCGGCAGCGCGGCGAAGGTGAAGACCCGCGCCAGGGCCCCCGCCAGAACCTGGGTTGGGCTGTTGTCTGTGCCGTCCGTTGCGGCTTCGATCAGCCGGTCAATCAGGGGATTTGGCACACCATGCTGTTCCAGCGCGCTGGTCAGATATTCCAGGGTTTCTTCTGAGGCCCCGTCGCTGAAAAAGTCAAAATTCTGTTCATCGGGGTCAATGGCTGCGGTAACCCTTGCGCCGCGACTGGCGTCATCTTCGTGTGTCGCCACAATGATGGCATGGGACCCCAATGTCTGGCGCACAAGTTCTAATGCACCAGCAAGCGTCTCTGCGTGAAAGGTCTTAAGTCTCATAGATTACTCATACCGGGCCGCTCAAATTTGGTCCACCGTCTTGATTTTGGCCTTGGGGTGGATTTCGTTCTGGCTGATCACAACGGTGACCGGACGGAATCGCTCAATAACGGATCGGACAAAGGGGCGAATAGGCGGGCTGACCAACAGGGCTGGGGTTTCACCCTGCATGGCCTGGCGCTCAAAGACAGTTCGGACCTGATTGATAAAGTCCTGTAACTTTGACGGGGCCATGGCCAATTGGCGTTCTTCGCCCTGTCCGACGATGCTTTCCTGAAAGCTTTGTTCCCAGGCGGGCGACAGGGTGACCAGCGCCACAAAGCCAGAGCTGTTGGTGTTGTTGTCGGAAATCTGTCGCGCCAGACGGGATCGCACATGTTCCGTGATCTGGGTCAGGTTGCGGGTATAGCCAACGGCCTCTGCAACGCCTTCCAGAATTGTCGGCAGGTCACGGATGGAGACCCGTTCGGTCAATAGGTTTTGCAAGACACGCTGCACAGCCCCCATGCTGATGGCGCTGGGGATCAGGTCGGATACCAGTTTTTGTTGACCCTGTGGCAGTTCGTCCAACAGCTTCTGTGTTTCTGCATAGGACAACAGCTCGGACATATGGTCCTTAATGATCTCTGTCAGATGGGTGGTGATGACGGTCGCGCTGTCAACGACGGTATAGCCCCGGAACATTGCTTCTTCGCGCTGATTGTCCTGAATCCAGACAGCAGGCAGGCCAAAGGTTGGTTCCACGGTTGCTTCGCCTGGCAGGGAAATCTTCTCCCCGCGCGGGTCCATACATAACTGCATCGCGGGGCGCAGGTCACCGCGACCGGCCTCAATTTCCTTAACCCGGATGATATAAGTGTTCGCCGGCAGTTGCAGGTTATCCTGAATGCGAACAGCGGGCATGACGAATCCAAGGTCTGACGCCAATTGACGGCGCAGCGCCTTGATCTGGTCTGTTAGTTTATGTTCCTGTGATGCATTGATCAGGGGCAACAGGCCATACCCCAATTCCAGCCGGATCAAATCAATTTGCAGGGCAGAGGAGATCGGCTCGTCCTTGGGCACGGCTTCTGAGGCGGCTTCTTCATCCAGAATGCGGGATTCTTCGTCCAGCTTCTTCTTCGCATTGGCTTGGGAAACCAGGAAGGCCGCAGTCCCCGCCAGGGCGGCCATCGTCAGGAAGGGCCAGGCAGGAATACCAGGGATCATCGCCATCAATGTCAACAGCGCCGCCGCGATCCCCAGCGCGCTGGGATAACCGGATAACTGACCAAACAGGGCCTTGTCGGTTGCGCCGGTGACGCCTGCCTTGGTGACCAGCATACCGGCCGCGACAGATACGATCAGGGCCGGAATCTGGCTGACCAGACCATCGCCGATGGTCAGCAGCGTATAGTTTTCCGCTGCATCAGCCAAAGACATATCGCGTTGAACCACGCCAATTATGATCCCGCCGACGATATTAATGAATGTGATCAGGATACCGGCAATGGCATCGCCGCGCACGAATTTGGATGCACCATCCATGGCCCCGAAGAATGAGCTTTCGCTTTCCAGGTCTTTGCGCCGTTTGCGCGCCTGATCCTCATTCACCAGGCCAGCGGATAAATCGGCATCAATCGCCATTTGCTTTCCGGGCATGGCGTCCAAGGTGAAGCGGGCCGCGACTTCGGCGATACGCCCGGCACCCTTGGTGATAACGATAAAGTTGATCAATACCAGGATGGAAAAGACAATCACCCCGATGACATAGTTACCGCCCGCGACAAAGCCGCCAAATGCCTCAATCACCTGACCGGCGGCGTTGGTGCCTGTATGCCCTTCCGACAGGATCAACCGGGTGGAGGCAACGTTCAGCCCCAGCCTCAACATAGTGGAAATCAGCAGAATTGTTGGAAAACTGGTCAATTCCAGTGGGCTTTGAATAAAGACAACGGTCATCAGGATGACCACCGCCAGGGTAATGGATATCGTCAGGGACAGATCCAACAGCCATGTTGGCAGGGGGATCAGCAACAACACCAGAATGGCCATAATGCCAATGGGCAGGAACAGCTCCGGGCTGGTCATACCCGCACGAATGCGGCGCCCGGTGACGCTGTTAAATCCCGTTGTTCCGGGTGTCTTTTCTGTCCCTTCCGTCTGCGACATGGCTTTTAGCCACTCCTTATGACGTCACACCCGGTGGCGCATTGCGCCACACATTCACCACATCTGTCACGATTCGCCAGGCGCGGGGACAGCGTATCCTTCTTCAGAATATTGTTTCAGCTTATTGCGCAATGTCCGGATTGAAATGCCCAGGATATTGGCCGCATGGGTGCGGTTGCCCAGATAATGGCCCAGCGTATCGATGATCAGATCCCGTTCCACATCCGCGACGGTGCGCCCAACCATTGCGCCTCCCGCCTGTTCCTTGCCTGCATGGCCTTGTTCCTCTGTCCCAGAAGGCAGTGGTGACATCGGGGCCGCAGGGGCCGGGGCAGAAGAGGACGGGGCAGGCGACATAGCGGGCGCAGGGGATGTTGCAGGGGCCTTGGGCTTTTCCGTCAGCAGGATCGCATCCGGGTCGATTTCTTCCCCGGACGCCAACAATACGGCGCGGTGCATGGTATTTTCCAATTCCCGCACATTGCCTGGCCAGTGATAGGCTTGCAGCATCGCACTTGCCTCTGCCGACAGGGTGCGGGCAGGGGCGCCATTCGCCTCCGTATATTTCTTGACGAAATAGCTGGCCAACAGGGGGATATCCATCGGGCGTTCCGCCAGCGACGGCAGGTCCAGATTGACCACATTCAGGCGGTAATACAGATCCTCCCGGAATTCGCCAGCCTTAACCGACTCCTGCAAATTGCGGTTCGAGGTTGCCAGGATGCGGACATCTACTTTGACGGGCTTGCTGCCGCCAACCCGGTCGATTTCACGCTCTTGCAAGGCGCGCAACAGCTTGGCCTGAAGCCGGGGGTCCATTTCGCTGACTTCATCCAGCAGCAACGTGCCGCCATTGGCTTCTTCAAACTTGCCGACGCGGCGCGCGATGGCACCGGAAAATGCGCCTTTCTCATGCCCGAACAATTCGCTTTCCAGCAGGTTTTCGGGAATAGCCGCGCAATTGACCGCGACAAAGGTGCCTGTTGCCCGTCTGGATTTTGCATGGATATAGCGGGCCATGACTTCTTTACCGGTCCCGGACTGACCGGTGATTAAGACAGAGGCATCGGACGGCGCGATCTGGTCCGCCAGCTTGATCACCCGCTTGGTCGCGGGATCGCTGTGAATGATGCTGGTGCTTTCTTCGGCGACGGCTTCCAGAACCGCAGCAATCAGTTCCGGATCTGGGGGCAGGGGGATGTATTCCTTGGCCCCGGCGCGAATGGCGGCAGCGGCGGTTTGGGCATCGGTGCCATCCATGCCACAGGCGACGACGGGCGTATTGATACGCTCCGCCAGCAGGGCCTTGCACAGGCGTTCAATGTTCAGGCGCACGTCGATCAGGACGACATCGGCCCCTTTACCATTGCGCAGATGTTCCAGCCCTTGGTCAATCGCATCAACTGCGGCTACTTTCGCGCCGCGCTGAATGGCAATTTGGCTGGCACCTGTCATGTGCCCTTCAAGGGTTCCGATGATAAGTAGTTTCATGGCCTCTTATCCGAAGTAATCCACCCGTTCGGACGGGGGCAGTACGGTGTTGAACAGCATTTCCAGACGACGCGGGTTTTCCTGGCGGCCGATAGAGGATGCCGCCATGACATAAAGCTGATTGAGTAACATATCCTCTGTCGCGTTGCGTTCCATCTTGGACGCAAGGGGCGTGAACACAACATTCGCCAACAGCGCCCCATAAAAGGTCGTCAACAGCGCCACGGCCATGGACGGGCCAATGGAATTTGGATCGTCCAGATTGGCCAGCATCTGTACCAGACCGACCAAGGTGCCGATCAGGCCCATGGCGGGCGCGATTTCTGCAGCCTTTTTCAGGATCGATACAGAGCGCGTCTGGCGCTGTGCAATTGCCTGAACTTCACGGCGCATGATCCGCTCGACATCCTCTCCTGGCGTGCCGTCGATCACCATCGCCAGGCCAGCGCGCAGCATTTCGCGGTCTTCAACAGCAGGCATATAGTTCTGAATTGCCAGAACCCCGCGATACCGGGCGATTTGGGCCAATTGCAGCAGCTGCATTGCAGCCTCTCCTGCATTCAGGCCGCTGCGAAAGACGGTCCGGCCCAAGGTCGGGAACAGGGCCATCATATCCAGAATCGAAAAGCAGGCGGTAACGACCCCGAAAGTTCCCCCAACAACAATCAGGACGGAAGGCCAGTCAATGAAGGACCCAGGACTGCCGCCCAAGACAATCGCGGTTCCGATCAGGATTGCTGCGCCAATAATCCCGAAAATTGTCGCAATATCCACCGACCCCCGTGTCGAAGGTTGGGTGAGGGGGCGGTCTCCGCCAGAGCCCGGTTGGGTATCGGTTGCCATTCCCGCCGTCTATCCAATCAGTTCGGTGATTTATCGGATTTGATGATTTCCGTCATGGTCACACCAAGCTTGTCATCCACAAGCACCACTTCGCCCCGCGCCACAAGGCGATTGTTGACGTAAATATCAATTGCTTCGCCGACCTTGCGATCCAGTTCGACAACCGCGCCGCGTCCCAGCTTCAACAATTGACTGACCTGCATGGATGCCTTGCCCAGAACGGCGGCAACCTGAACCGGGATTTCATAAACCGCTTCCAGGTCGCGCGCCCCGGTCGGGGCCATCAGTTCGGCTGCGCGTGCGTCCAGATAATCTTCCTCGCCAGCGCCTTCGCCCAATTCCTGAAGATCAAAATCCGCCATGGATCCAGATTTCTTTTCTGGCGCGCCCCCACTTGCCGCGTCTGTCGTTGGGGTATCGTCGTCAGTATCATCGGCCATTGAAATTACTCCTTATCGTGTCCGTCGCCTGCATTTGGCGCATCGGTTTCCAGTGCGTCCTGGTCGTCCGTATCGGTGTCATCGTCCATCGCAGTCGGTGTTTCCGGCTCGCTATCGGCGTCTAAAGTTTCCAATGCGCGTTGTACGGCGCGATCGATTGCGGCATCGACATCCGCCTTGATCGTGTCATAGCGCCGTTCTGCCCCGCCAGCACCCCAATCGACCCGAATGTCAGAGGGGCCCATATCTTCTTCGGGACGGATTCGGATAATGCCCTGAAAGCCCGCTCGCTCTGCGGCTTTATTCAGGCGATCCCCCAACAGATCCGCCGTTTCCTCTGACAGATGAATAGACAGCCGCCCAGGATCCTGTAATTCCGCCAAACATTCTGTAACCACGGTCATGGCTTCCTCTGCGCCGTGATTTTTGACATAGATCGGCATCAGCTTGTTCATCAATTCCTGCACCATGCGTGCCATATTGGCCTGTGCCCGCTCATTTGCCTTATGCTGTTCTTCGCCCAGCCTGGACACCATCGGGGCCAATCGCTCCAGCAGGTCGTTCAATTGCCGTTCCAGCGTATCCATCGCTTCGGCATGGCCTTCGCGAAACCCGTCTGCATGACCATCCATATAGGATTGTTGCTTCTGGGCGTTCATTTCCTCTTCGCTGAAGCTGATCTCTGGTTCCGGCTCCGGGATATCCTCCGGCGCGGGCTCGGCATTGGCGGCGGCCTTTTTCTTGTCCTGGTCGAATTCATCGAAAGACCGTTCAAACATGAACGGCTTCATTTCCTCTGTTTTCGCCACTTTCACCATCACAATTGGGCCTCACCCTGCACCGATATCAATAGATCAACTCATCTTCAGCGCCACCTTCGGAGATAATGATCTCTCCTTTCGCGGCAAGGTCTTTAGCCAGATTGACCATTTCCATCTGCGCTTCATCCACATCCTTCAATCGGACAGGGCCAAGGGCATTCATATCCTCGCGCAGGATTTTCGCCGCCCGTTCGGACATGTTTGAGAAGAACAGTTCCTTGATCTGCTCTGACGAGCCCTTCAAGGCCGTGCCCAGCTTGTCCTTGTCCACGTTGCGCAACAGCGTCTGAACACCGCCCGGATCCAGTTTCTGCAGATCCTCAAAGGTGAACATCAGCGACTTGATCTTCTCGGCACTGTCGCGATTGCGTTCTTCCAGCAAGGTCATGAAGCGGTTTTCAGTATTCCGATCCAGCGCATTAAAGATTTCCGCCATCATTTCATGGCTGTCGCGTCGGGCTGTGCGCGCCAGGTTGGTCATGAATTCGTTGCGCAACGTGCGCTCCACATCATCCAGCACTTCTTTCTGCACGGCTTCCATGCGCAGCATCCGCATGATGACTTCCATCGCGAAGCTTTCCGGCAGAGCCCCTAGCACGCGACTGGCATGGTCGGACTTGATCTTGGACAAAACAACCGCAACCGTCTGGGGGTATTCATTCTTCAGATAGTTCGCCAGCACGACTTCGTTCACATTTGCCAGCTTATCCCACATGGTGCGCCCGGCAGGCCCCCGGATTTCTTCCATGATCTGGGAGACTTTATCGGGGTCCAGGGCCTTGCTGAGCAGGCGCTCTGTGGATTCATACGATCCGACCAGTGATCCTGTAGACGAAATCTGTTCGGCGAATTCTGAGAAAAGCCGCTCCACCAGATTTGAGCTGATTGTGCCCAGATTGGCCATGGAGGAGGAGATTTCCTTGATCTCCTCATCATCCATATAGGTAAAGAGCTTCACCGCGTTTTCTTCACCAATGGCGAGGATCATCATCGCGGCTTTGTCTGGCCCGGTCAGGCCCCTATAATCGTCGCGTATTCTCATGGTGCTGGTCGTACCAAGTTCTCTGTTGCGCCCCAGGACTCCTCATCGCTGCGTCCAGCCGATGCGACTTCCCGTATATCAGTCATCCCCTTTATAAAGCGAGTCCGCATAAACCAACATGAGAAACCTACATGCCGTGCCCAATCAAGCATTCCAGAAGGCAAGACGGTACCGGCATGCGGCTTAATCAGATCCTTGATACATCCATGTGCGCAGGATCGATACAGCTTCTTCGGGATGCTTTTCGATGATTTCGCCGATTTTCTTCAGGGAAGACGCCTTCACGCGCCCTTCGATATTGGCGATATCAATCATATGTTCGAACTCTTCCGTGCCCTCTTGCGGCATCATGCCCTGACCACCGGCTGTTGCAATCGCATTGCCGCTTTGATCGGTCAGCATGGTCGGGGAGTCACCTGCGCGACCGGCTGCGGTTTGTTGCTGCATATCAAACAGCTTGGTAATCAGCGGGCGCACAATGATCAGCGCGATCAGCAGCACCACAAGCCCGATCACGCCGGTTTGGACCAGGGACCAGATCCGGCTCTTGGGCAGGCCGAACATTTCTTCTTCATCCAGCGTATAGACTGGGACATCTTCAAAGCGCAGATTGTGGATCGTCACCTGATCGCCGCGCGATAAGTTTACACCTGCTGCGGATTCGACCAATTCCCGCAGGACATTCATTTCGTCCTCACTGCGGGGTTCATAGGTGCCGTCCGGCTGGCGGATACCATCCACAACGACGGCGACAGACAGCCGATCCACGCGCCCTGGTGGGACGATGCGTTCCGTCCTGGTATTGCCGGTCTGGAAGTTCTGAATGGAATCGGTCCGGGCGCTTGTCTCGGTATTGCCCACGGCACCACCATCCAGGGCGCCAGCATCCGGCAGATTGTTCCCAACAGTTACAGTATCCTGATTGGCTTCCTGTGACGATGAGGTGTCTTCAATCTCTCGCGAGGATACCAGAACCTGCTGTTCGGGATCATAGGATTGAATGCTGGACGTTTCCTGCGAGAAATCCATTTCCGCGGATACTTCCACGCGGGCCTTGCCCACGCCGACGACCCGCTCCAGCATCTCGGTGACTTTGCCCGACAGGCGGCCTTCAAAACCGGACCGCATATCAGCGACATTGTCAGGATTCAATGTGCCATCGTCCTGGTCACCGCCGCCATGCAGCAGGGTGCCACGATCATCAACGATCGTGATGCGGTTCGGATCAAGATTTGGCACGGCTGTGGAAATCAATTGTTGAATTGCGGATGTCTGCGACCGGTCTAGGCGATTGGCACCCTGCATCTTGATGACAACGGATGCTGTTGCTTCCATCGGTTCGCGAGTGAACAATTCCCGGCGCGGCAGCACGATGTGAACGCGGGCACCACGAACATTGTCAATGGATGCGATGGTGCGGGAAAGCTCCCCTTCCATGGCGCGCAGTTTGTTGATTTCCTGAGTAAAGCTGGACTGACCAAGACTTTGATCCCGATCGAAGATATCATAACCGGGAACGGCACCGCTGAGGCCCTGTTGCGCAAATTCCAGCCGCAAAGGGCCAACCTGATCGCGCGGTACGGAAATCTGCGATTGATCGGTCGACATGCTGTATTCAATCTGGCGGCTGGCCAGTTGATCTGCGATCTGATTGGTGGCTTGTGGGTCCAAGTTTGAATAGAGCAGCGCCATTTCAGGCTTCGTGCCAGAGATCAGCAGGAAAATTAACAGGCCCAGCATGACGGCTGTCCCTGCAACGCCCGCCGTAAGGCGCGCCATCCCGAAACTCCGAATCAGATCAATTAAGTTGCCCACAAAACCGCTCCTCGTATTTCCGACCGCCAGCGAGAATGTGCCCTATTGGCCTGTCCTCTTGTCGGATCCCCTCGTGCCAGATCACTCTTGGTACTCAATTTCGCTGCGACACTTACACATTCACCGGGTATCTGAGCGCTTCTGCACCATGATCTGCCAGGTGTTTCTCAACACGCATGGTGTCCCTCGCGGAGGACATCCAGTCTGGCTTTTTAAACGAAGGCATTCTGCCTCGTAACTCTCTTAAAAATGCAACTCTCGCAATTATCACACCAGTGCGACTCGATTCTGTTTCCTAGTGACTTGCTTACAACGACTCGTCGATTCGATGTTTTGTAAGCAAAACTTCAAGCATTCTTGCCTGAAGTAAAATTAGGAAATCGCACGGCAAAAATTGCCTATCTCTCGGCAAAGATAGCCGATATTCGCACCAGCGCAATGATAAAAACACTATATATTGAACAAAATACAATGTAATTCGCAGCATTCAGTAAGGGATACAAAGAACTCGTCTTGTCGCATGCCTGCAGTGTGTGAGTCTTTTCAAGTGTTTACGATTCGCCTTTAACCTATCGATACTGGCGCAGGCGGGTGACACGTAAACCCCGAACCCCGTGCTGAGAGATCAGGATGCGCCATCCATTCAGCTCTTCCCTGGTCAGGTCATAGCGTTTGCAGGCTTCGTCTTCGGTCAGGACGCCGGTATCAATGGCCCTGACAACCTGTGCCTTTCTGGAAATCACCCACCGTTCTGTATCCGCTGGGGGAAGGGCGTTGTCTTGTTTGGGCTCATTACGCTCAATCTTATTTTGCTGTCCTGTCATCCGGGCCGTTGCTCCAGTTTAATAATTTATGGGACGTTGCTTCGGCTGCCGGTCGATCATGGATTTGCGAAGACCAGCAATTAAAAACAAATTTATATAAAATTTTATGAAATTCGCAAGTAAAATCGGACAAAATAATGGGCGCGCCCAAAGGACGCGCCCAAGATATTGATTATATTGTGTTTTAGGTTTTAGCGTTTCGCTCTGATCAGCTCGTCCAGCATCTCATCTGCGGTGGTGATCACCCTTGTATTGGCTGCAAAGGCGCGCTGAGTCACGATCAGCTTGGTGAATTCATCGGCCAGATCGACGGTGGACTGTTCCAGTGAGGAGGGGGCAATCAATCCGGCACCTCCGGTATTGGCGACCTTGACCACAGCCTGACCTGAATTGTCCGTCTGGCTGTAGACGTTACCTGAAACCGGTTTCAGACCATCGGCATTGTTAAAGGTAACCAGGGGAACCTGGAACAATTGGCGGGATTCGCCATTATCAAACAGGGCTGTCACGACACCCAATTCGCTGACCGACACAGAAGAAAGGGAGCCAAACTGCTTTCCGTTCTGATCCACATCATTCAACACGCTGGTACCATCAAACTGTGTTACGCCATTCGTTCCACCGATTGTCCCAAAGTCGATCGCGATTGTTTCACGATCCTCGGACGTGGCACCATTGCCATCATAATCCATCACCAGGTCCAGAACGCCCAGGGCGGAATTCCCGGCGGCTGTGATGTTGCCCCCGGCAAGGTTCGATGCAACTGAAGCCAGAGTTCCGTTTGGATTGAAGGTAATAGTCCCCAGGACGGCCCCGTTTGCGATCAAGGCCGTGTCGGCAACGCTGTCGGTTTCTTCGTCCCCGTCCGATAGGATGCCATCCCCGGCCGTGCCGCCGCCTGCGACAGGTGTTCCGTCATCGATTGTGATCGTACCATCATCGTTGGCATCAATATCGACCAAAGATGTGCCTGTGCTGGTCGCACCGGAAATCGTCCATGTGTTGGCGGCTGCACCGGACTTGGTAAAGGTCAGGGTCAGGGTGCGTTCTGCGCCCTTGCGGTCGAAGATCTGGATGGAGGTATCATAGGTTCCGCCGGTCGCCGTCGCATCCTGCAAGTTCGCGCTGAGCGATACGGAGGATGTTGAGACCGGGGCCGCAGATTGACCTGCCACGTTGACGCCGTTCATGGCGCTGAGCACGTTTGTCACGTCAAAGCCGGTATCGGTTGCATTGCGTGGAAAGCCCATAAGGTAAAACCCTGCCGTATTCACAAGGTTTCCATCTTTATCTGCGCGAAACTCCCCGGCGCGGGTATAGAAGATGTCGCCGCTGGGTTCGTAAACACCGGTTGTCGTGTTAAAGGTCAGCCCGTCGGTCACAGCGAAAAAGCCGTTCCCGGAAATTGCGATATCCGTTGATGCCGTGGAGGCAGCCAGCAAACCCTGGGCATTGATTTCCCGGCCCACGCTGGATTGTACGCCCCCGGAAGCGAAGGCTGAATCGGACCCTTGCGTCGTCACAAGGGTGGAGAAGCGCGCACGGTTCACCTTATAGCCAACTGTATTCACATTGGCGATGTTATCAGAAATCATCGCCATGGATTGGCTTTGGGCGAACAAGCCCGACACGCCCGAACGCAGACCACCGAAAATACTCATTGCCTAACTCCTCTTTTCCTCAATGGCACAACACTGGATCATATCCTGGTGGTGCGCGGGGCCATTGCTAGGCCGTTGGATCCTGAACACGAAGCACTTTACTCAATGGAACCTTCACAGCGCCCATCAACAGCGTCGTTACTCCGCCGTCAAATTCGACACCCGTCACAGTTCCACCGGTTTGATACGTTGGGTCTATTGCCTCATCGTCTTCCGTCACAGCACCAACCTGGAAGCTGTATGGCCCGGCCGGAAGTGGGTTGCCGTTCTGGTCCGTGCCGTCCCATGAAACTTCATGATCTCCAAACGTGGTTGGCATGTTCTGAACCAGTCGCACCAGTTCCCCCGCGCCATTATAGATTTCCATCGACGCGCGTTTCGCCTCTTCAGGAAGCGTGTAAGACAAGGTGACGGGATCGCCTTGGAAGTTCACCTCGTTATAGTCAGCCTTGATTTCCTGACCAATGTAGCCGACGGCATTCGTTGCCTCGTTCTGGCGGTTCAGGCTGATCAGGTCTTCCAATTGGCCGCTTTGCCGGACGGATTGCTCGACATCCGCAAACATCACCAGCTGATTGGTGAATTCTGTCGTGTCCATGGGGGACAAGGGATCCTGGTTCTGCAACTGGGTCGTCAGAATGGTCAGGAAGTTGTCGAAGTTGTTCGCCAGGCTGTTCAGCGCATCCGTTTGCTTCTGGGACTGCGTTGGCACATTTGTCTGCGACGACAACAGTGAATTGATATCATTGGCCATGATGTGCTCTCCTTATGCCGATATCGAAACGGTTTTGACCGTTACATCGGGCACGGTTCTTTCTGGAACGGGGCGCTTAGATCTTAACATCCAGCCGCCCATCCCCATCGAAACCGCCGGTTTGTTCAAAGATGAATCCCGTATTGATCAGATCTTCCAGTCCGTCTGAGGTTTGGCCTGATCCATTATTTCCCTTGGCGTGGTTCTGTTGTGAACCATCGCCGGTATTTTGATCTTGAAGCGTGAAGCTCAGGCTGTTCTGATCCGCCTGAAGTCCGGCATTGTTAAGCGATTGCAGCAGGGTGCGCGCATCCTGGCGCAGCATATCCAGCGTTTCCGGACGCTCTGCAGAAACGACCGCAGTCATTTTGCCATCATGGGTCATTTCCATTTTGACTTCGACGCGGCCCAATTCGGCTGGGCGCAACTGTATGGTGATGCGATCATTACCCTGGGCCAGTCCGCGACTGATATTCACGGCCACCTGATCTGCTACGATATGTGCAGGGACGGGCGGTGGGCGTGATGCATTGGCAGTGGGGGCGGGCGCGCCGCGCTGTTGGATGCTGTTATTCGCACCCAGGCTGGCCGTGGTGCCGGTGGCGGCATCGACTGTCGTGCCGCTTTGCGTTGATCCCGTCAGGCTGGACGCTTGTGTTCCCATACTGGTCGCAGCCTGTTGTGTATTGACGGTCGGGTTTGCCACGGCGGCGGCTTGTTGCGCTGCGGTTCCCAGCTTCGACGGATCAGCACCATTCTGGGCGGCATTCGCCCCCTGTGCATTCTGGTTTTTGCCGTCGCCTTTAACCCGATTGAAGATGTTGTTTACCGATGATTCAGCCTCCGCAGCAGCGTCGCCTTCTGCCTGTGCCTGTGACAGGGCAGTGGCATCGCCTTTCTTCACGGCTGTATCCGCAGCCACGGCGGCCTTGGCCGACAGGGTGTTTTGGGGCTGTGATGACATCTGGGCGGCATCATCCGTGACCGTTGCCGTCAGCTTTGGGCCTGAATTCTGGACGGCCTTTTTTGCCTGTTCCAGAATTTCGGGGGAAACCGTTTCACCCTTGGCAACCTGGGCCGATGCGGCCTGTTGCGCCTCTTTGGATGCACCATTGGTTTGCGTGGATGCTGAATTGGCCTTGGCATCACCGGCCTGGGCTGACCCTTTGTCTGCGGCGGCCGGGGCAGTGTTTTCATTGGCACCCTTGCCAGCGGGTGCGGCCGGGGTCCGATCCGCAGCGCCATTATTCAAGTCGCGGCGTTGAGAGGGATCGACCGGTGCCTGGGCAACGGGCGTTGTGCGGTCATCCTGATCGCGATCATCCCTTGGGGCGTCATCAACCGACTGGTCGCGCGCACGGTCGTCGCGGCGGCTGTAAACCGGTGTTGGGTTCTTATCAGAGCTGGCCTTTTCCGGCATCTTGAGCTGTTGGTCGGCCCGCGAGAAGCTGACATTGGTTTCAAGACGCCCCTTCAGGATCTCTGCAAATCGCGCTTCGGCAGAAGCCGCCGCCGACTTATCGGTGGTATTCGCGCGATCCTGTTGGGACCGGCTGGCGTCAGCCGTGCCGAACAGATCCTGGGCTTTGTCGTTCACAGTGTTTACGGACATAATGTGTCTCCGGGGTCATTCCTGCCTGTCTAACAGCAATCTCCGGGCCAGTTTTAATTGTCATTGGTAATTTATTGAAATGTAATGGTTTTTACGTTTGTGCGAAGGATGAAGAGTGTGTTTGGAAGACACATGTGGGCAGTTTCATCCGAGCAGATATCGCGCTAGCGGGAATCTTCTGCCGTGGCGTTAGGGGCGAATAGTCGCGCTTTAAATCATGCATATGCGCCCAAGATACAGGACAGCAGTCAGCGCCATCAGACACGCGCTGTCCGTTATTAAAAAGGTGTTACGCTGAAAAAGGCTGCGTATCAGATTGAGGTATCAAAAGCGCGCGACGCTGAATCGCCACGATTGCTGATACGGTCTACCTGAGACTGCAGAAACTCAATCAGGTTTTCCGATGGAATGCGGCGCAACACTTCTTCTGTGTTGGGCAACAATACCTCAAGGAAAACCACATCGGTTTCCGCATCAAAACCCACGCGCGTTTTCAGGCCCTGAATTTGAAGCTCTGGCAGTGCCGATACGCCCTGTTCGCGGACAGAGCGTTCCTGACGGCGCAGGGCATCATCTTCACGGGTATTGGCTTGCGCTGAATCAGTCGTCGCGGTGACGACGTTATCAGGAACGGCCTGAACCGTGGTGGTGGCCCCGGCTTGCGTGGTTGCGTTTGGTGCCTGCTGGGTCTGACTGTTCTGTGACAGCGGCACTGGGGTTGTAACGTTAATTTCCATTTCAAACCTCCTCGACAGCTTCTGCTATCGTCATTATGGTCCTTAGCGCATTCAAAAACCAACAAGAGTCCCTAAAAACACTAATCCATAGTGCTGAATATGGCGTATTTTGCGCAAAATTGCAAGAGATGTCGATTCGCCGCCCGGGTTGGCGTTGCGGGCGACACCGCTTATAGTCACGCCTTAACATTCGGCTGCTGTCATTAGAGGATCCGGTCATGCCCCTGCGCATTAAATTACCATCGAAAGAACGTATCATTATCAATGGTGCCGTTCTTGAAAATGCGGGCGAGGCGACAACCATCATCCTGCACAATCACGCCGATATCTTGCGCCGCAAGGAAGTGATGAGCGAAGCGGATGCGCAAAGTCCCGCGCGCCGTGTCTATTATGCGCTGCAATGCGCGTATATGTTTGAGGATGAGCGTCCACGCTATCAACAAATGGCGCAGGAGTTGCTGAACCAATACAGTGCCGCAGCCCCCAGCAGTGCGGATATCATCACAAAAATTCAAACGGAGATCGGCGCAGGGCGTCTTTATAACGCGTTGCGGGCGTCACATTCCTTGATCGAACATGAAACAGAACGCTTTAAAAGTCTTGGTCTTTGGCCAGGCCTTGAAGAGGATTCTGATTTTCAGGACGAAGATCAGGACGCTTAGTGTGGTGCGGTGAACCGAAATTGCTGACGGGTGTGTAAATCCAGTTGAATGCCCGAATCCGGCGGTCCAGTTCCACCGGATCGATATTGCCGGGGACAACGCGCATGGCATTGTATTGGGCCTGGGTCGTTTTCTGCCCTGACCATCGCACGCCGTTTCCTGTAATATCCCTGTCCAATTGTGCCAGGGCGGTTGCGTTCATCAGAAACAGGCGGGCCAGGCGTTGGTAGGCCAGGATTGCAATCGCATGGGCTGTGTCGCAATTGGCAATTGAGAAGATCTCACAATCCAGTATTTCCCCTTCATCGACACGCGGCACCATGCGGTGGAAGGTGACTCCGTATTCCTGTTCACCCGCATAGCAGGCGAAGGCAGACGGGCGGTTGCCGGGATAGTTGGGCGGGCCTGGATGAAAATTATAGCCCCCGTTGGGAAACGCGGCCAAGGCAGAGGCGGGGGCGATGATGGAAGTGGAAAACCCAATCAACCTGGCACGGGGCGACAGCCGCGAAAGGGATTGATGTAACATTTCAAGAGTGCTGGCATGGGCAAGGCTGAGGCTGGGATCGATCCGCGAAAAGGCTGCGGCCTGAAAGGCTGCCTCCGGTTCATTCATAAGCAGGACGATATCGATTGGGGTGCGCGCCGATAAAGGGTCGGGCGGTAGCGAAGACGCTGGTTTTTCCGCGTCTTCTCTCACGCCTCTCGATCGGTTTTGTCGGCGCTGATCTGACTGTCTGCCGGAGGGGTCGCCGGGGTTTCCGCTGCGTCGGCCGGGGGCGTTAATCCATGTAGTTCAGCATATTCTTTTCGCAGCCGTTCCGTTTCTTGCGGGTCATCGGACGGACTGCCCAGAAGGCCCGCGCCAATTTGACGGTTGATATTGATCAGCACGCGCAGCTTGGACGCATCTGGTGTCCCAATCAATTCTGCGGATTTCTTATCAATAAAATTCGATAGGTTGATCAGGTTTTCCCGGATTTCACGGGGGGTCTGGCATTCCGGGTCAACCAGTTCCGCCTGAAAGATTGTCCAGACGCGCCAGTTCAGCCGCACGACATCGCGAATCGCCGCGCCGTCATCGGGGTTTCTTGCAGCCTCATCCATGCGGCGCGCGATTTCAACCAGCGCATATCCCTCCGCCGCTTGAGGAGGGGCTTTTTCAAGCGCTGCACGTTGTTGACTTGCATATGGATTGGACATGCCTACCCGTTCTCTTGTTGATACTATGCCAGCAATGGGACCGTTCTAAAATGGCGCATCGGTTCCGAATTGCTCTGATTTATACTGTGTCAGCATAGATTACATTCGTAAAGCGAGCGTTAACCCTGCTCACGCAAAATTATAAGTAATTCACCAGGGAAAGCTGGCTCGTTCTTGCGATTGTTGAATAAGACGCTTCTAGCTGTGTCCGCAATGCAGAAATTCGGGTCGCGACTTCGGCGTCATTGGCGACCGTCAGGTCGGTCAAGGCAGATTGCGCGATGTTGATGAAATTGGTGTGAACTTCCTTGGTGCGTGACAATTCATTGATCACCGTGCCGTTGCGGGCTTGAAGCTGGCGCAGTTCGATGCGCGCATTATCCAGGGTGTTGCGGGCTTCCCCCAGGAATTCTTCCCGTTCTGGCTCGGTCAGGCCATCCTGCGCAGCGGATTTCAGGCGCAACAGACCTTCAATCAGATTCTGGAAAGCTGGTTCATTGGCCGTGATGTTATAGGATATGGATTGTGCGTCCGCGATGGTGACCTTCATCTGCTCATAGGCATTCGAATCAACCGTGCCTGCCGCTGTGAAGCCTGTGTGATAGGATTCAGTCGTCGCCGCGCCGCCTGCATCAACCACATGTTCCGGCAGCGTATCTGCGGTTTCAATAACGTTTGCTGCTGCGGGGGCAGAGCCCAGATCCGTGTTGTTGTAGAGCGACAGGGTGCGAAGGTCGCGCACTGGTGCGTCGCTGAAATTTGTGCCGGCAAAAATGAACCGGTCCCCCAGTTTGATGTTCAGGTTGGCTTCAACTTCCAACATGAAGTTGTTTGCCAGAACCGTCGTCGTGTTCGGGAAATCCACATCATTGGTCGACAGCGGCTCGGCAGCGTTCAGCGCGTCGGTTGCCACTTCGACAAGTCGTTCCAGGATCGTGTCATAGGAATCCGTTGTGCTTTCAGTGATATCAATCGAATTTGTATAGGCGTTGCGGGCCTCAATATCTTTGCGCAGGTCAACGATTCGCGTTGAATCCTTGCCATAGAATTTAAGCTCTTCAAACTTGTTCCCTGTACCAAGCGAATAGTTCAGTTTGTTCAGCTTGGATTGACCGCTGTTGATCAAAAAGAGATTCTGGCTGAGCGTGCCTGTCGCGCTGACTCTTGATACCATGACATCTGTTTCCTTGTTCTGGCCGGGTTCCTGGAGTCCGCTTCTGCGGGTAAAACTGTTTAGCCTGAGATAAGTGTAAGCAAACTGTGTGCCAGAATGTTGGTGTCATGGAATGGCTATCGGTTTGTGTCGGTGTTTTCTTGTCAGCGATGAAAGATGTTATTTTTTGATAAAGCCTCTTGACAGGATGATGAGTTCCCCCTTATCTATCTAGCTACCGAACAACTCGGTCCGTCTCGCAGAAGCGTGACGTTATATTTGGCAATCCAGAAAGGACCATAGCCATGTCTTCAGATATTACCCTCACAGGTGCACAACGTAGCGCTCTGCTCACACTGCAGAACGTCGCTGATTTGTCTGACCGCACACAGAACCGTTTGACGACCGGTAAGAAAGTAAACTCGGTTGTCGATAACGCTGTGGCGTTCTTCCAGTCCAAATCCCTGAATGACCGCGCGGCTGACTTTACCGACCGCAAAGACGGCATTGACCAGGGCATTTCATCCATTACCGCCGCCCTTGGTGGTCTGGAGCAGCTGGATCAGTTGCTCAAGCAGATGAAAGGTGTCGCGGAAGCATCGAAAACTCAGACAACGACCGAACGTGCCTCTGCAACCACACAGTTCCAGGAACTGGGCAACCAGATTTCCCTGCTGATCGAAGACGCCAGCTATCAGGGCTTGAACCTGTTGAACAACACTGGGTCTCAGCTGGACGTCGCTTTCTCCACACGGACAGCCTCGCGTCTGCAGGTTGACGGCTTTGACTTGAACGCAACTTCCGTGACGGCGACCGGTACTCGGTCTTTGTTCACCGGGATCAACACGGTCAATGCTGTCGGTGGTTTCGACGGTTCGCTGGACTTCGTTGGTATCTCGGCCTTGACCGGTACGGGCTTGGCCTCAACCGATGCCATGACCTTCTCAAACTTCAACCAGATCGGGACCAACAACTCCTATATCGGTGCTGTTGATCAGATCGTTACCAATCTGGACTCCGCCATCAGCCGCGTTCGTGCGACCTCGGCTGAGCTGGGTACCAACGTTGCTATTCTGCAAACCCGCCTGGACTTCACGAATGAATATGTGAACACCCTGCAGGGTGGTTCCGACAAGCTGACCCTGGCGGATCTGAACGAAGAAGGGGCCAACCTGGTCGCCTTGCAGACCCGCCAGCAGTTGGGCATTCAGTCCCTGTCAATCGCCGGTCAGCAGCAGCAGGCCATTCTGGCGCTCTTGAACTAAGACAGCCTTAGGGTTGTGACGGACTATTGATTTGGGGGCCCGGTTTTCATCGGGCCCCCATTTTCGTTTCAGCCAGCATGGGGTGTGCCCGTTAAGGGATCGCGGCAAGAAAAGCTGTCGAAAGTCGCCGAATCATAAGACTTTCAAGACAGCGGTCCTGTACCGTTACACGGCGCGTCCTCCATTCAGAAAGCCTTGGCCCGATGTCTGATGATTTCCACCTTGATATAACTAACTTTGACATAGATTTCTCGACGCCACCCGCTTTAGGAAGCGCATCTGATCCAGTGCATGATATTCTGGCGTTGCTGGAAGAGAACAAGACAGCGGAAGCCTTGGATAAGGTCGATGAATATCGCGCTGTTGTTGGCGCAACACCCCTGATGCGCCATTTGCTGGCCTTGACGATCTTCAGGCTGGGGCGCCTGCTGCCTGCCTTGAAAATCATGCGAACCGTCCATGAAGACCTGCCTGAAGCCTATGAACATGCAGAGATTTTATCTGTGCTTTATTCCTCTGTCGGGAAGCACAGCGACGGGATTTTTTACGCAAAACTCTCCACAGCATTGAAGCCGTATTACCCACAATATCCATTGGTTCCATCCTGGATGACATCGGCTGGGACTGCGTTACTGGCAACGGAAGAAAATCCGCTGGTGGATTACGGCCATGGCTATCTGGTCAATGGTGATGTCACAAAAGCGACGGCCTGTTTCCTGGACGCCATCGAACTGGATCATCAGAATGCCTCTGCCTGGCGCGGATTGATCGAAGCAAAACAGCGAAATGGTCAGGTCGGCCACAGTCTTAAAGCCGCCGAAGCCCTGGTCGAATTGGAAGACCACAGCGCGGATGATTTGTTGTTATATGCGCGTTGTTTGGTGAATGCCGGCATGACAGGGAATGCCTGGACCGCCGCGCAACAGGCGCTGCAGGCGACACAGGATGATCCTGTTTCCGTTGCGAAATGTCTGCCGGGGCTTGTGCGCTATGATGAAACCGTTTCACCAGACCGTGCCCTGGAATTGGCGCGTTCCTGGAATGCCCTTGCTGATGTTCCCGGGGAGCCCTTGAAAGTAACCACACGGAATTCTGATAATGAATTGTTCCGGGTCGGTATCCTCAGTGGGTCAATGCATATCCGCTCAGAACGCGCGCCCTTCCTCTCCACGATCGAGGAATGCCTGTCGCGCACGGCGCATATTTATTTCTATGCAAATAATCAGGTCGAAGATGCCATATGCCGTCGCTTGCGGCGGGGGGCTGCGGCGTGGCGCAATATCTATCGCGTGGATGATGAAACGGTTGCGACCATGATGCGCAATGATGAAATTCAGGTGCTGATTGATCTGGACGGGTTTGATTGGACGGGTCGCCCCGGAATAGTGCAGCGCATGCCAGCACCGGTGGTTCTGTCCGCCTTTGGCGCGCCGGGTTGTATTCCGGGGGCAGACAGGGGCGCGTTGGCACTTGGGGAACCAGATTTCCCGCTATATGCAGACGCGACACAGGCGGTTCATATTCCCACCGGTCTGTCGACCTGGCCATTATACGAGGATATGGAAGAGGATATTCCAGACTCCAAAGTGACAGGCGCAATGCGTGTCTTAATTGATGCCCCGGTCGGGCGGCTGTCTGAGCCATTTTTGCGATGTGTTGCGGACGCTGTGCGCCAGGGCTTTCATGGCACGTTAGTTCTGTATGGAGAGGGCGATAATGACGAGGTTACGCAGGAAATACTGCAGGAGCGTTTTGCAAATGCCGGTCTGGATCTGAATACGGTTGAACGTGTTTCCAGGCAGAGCCCGCTGGATGACGTGATTGATGGCGTTGATTTGGTGCTGGATACATTTCCACTGCCCAGTGTTGAGGTCGCGTTGACGGCGCTGCGCCATGGTGTGCCCGTAATGACCCTGCAGCCGGATCGCCCCGAAAATGCGGCGGTGGTCAGCCTTTTGCGCAGCCTGAAACTGAACAGATGGGTTCAACCGGACGCAACCGCCCTGGCAAAAGAGCTGGCAAAACTGTCTGCTGATCCGCAATCCTTAAGATCCACACGGCAGGATCTGGCAAAAACTGTGCTGGATGCAGGGACGGTTTTGACGATCAATCAGCGGGGGCGGGAATTTGCGGCCCTGTTCGATAAACTTCTGGCACAGGCGGCGGAGCAAGCATGATTAAGATACTGGATCTGACGAAAGACCCCGAAGCGTGTGACAGATTCGAACGCAATCTTGCCGCCCTGGCACGGCATGACCCGGACCTGGCGCAGCAATTGCGCGCGATTGATGAGCCTGTTTCGAAGATTGTAGAGGTTGGCGACGATCTTAACTTGGATATTGGGCATACGTTATTTTATGATACCGGCGTTCGGCAATTCGTGGATGAACAGTATTCAGCCTATGCCGCCGATCCCTATCGCATTGAAATTGGTTGGCCTGTTCGGGATAACTTCCCCCCGCAACTGATGACCAAAATGGCGATAAAGCGCCTGACCTATGGCGCAACGGCGCTGGGCATCGAAAAGCAGAAAGATAACAAGCAACAGGGCATAACCGGTTTTGCCGTCTCTATCGGTGTTGGTATTGGGGACCATATCGGCCGCATGCTGAATGATTATGAGGCGCAATCCCTGATCGCCGTGGAACAGTTCATCGAATTCCTGTGGCATTCCTTATATCTGAACCCCTGGGATGAATGGATTGAACTGGTTGAACGCCGCAAGGGTCAGGTTTTCTTTATTCTGGATGACAATGCCGTTTCTGTATCGTCAGAACTGACCACGGCCTTGCGGTCAGACAATGGCGGCACGCTGGACGGAACGCTGGTTTACACCCATTACCGGTCGCATCTGGTGCGGGAAATTCACAAGGGCCTGTCGGATCAGATATCCTATATCGGGTCCAATCGCGGCTTCTTTGAAGACGAAAACATCATGATCATGAATGCGACGCGCAATTTCCTGGCGCGTGATTATGCTGTGTGGCGAACCCGGCCAAGACGGGAAAAACTATGTCCGGCCTTTGTTGTGGCGGCGGGGCCATCGGTCGATATGGCGCTGGATACGATCCGCAAATACAAGGATCAGGTGGTCCTGATTTCCTGTGGGTCCGGCCTTAAGGTCCTGCTGTCGCAAGGAATCCGCCCGGATTACCATATTGAGGTCGAAAACACCTTTGGTCAGGCGGATATCTTAGAGCGTGTTGCGTCCCAATATGACCTGTCGGGCATAACATTTGTAGGGGCTGCGACGGTCAATCCGCGCACGGCGGCCGTTTTCGACAAGGTGATTTTCTTTCATCGCGACACGGTTTGTTCATCCCGATTTTACGAAATGAACGAAGACCCGATGTATCTGGCAGTCCCAACAGTTTCCAATGGGGGGGCTCGATTTGCCCTGGGAATGGCCTTTAAGGAGGTTTATCTGTTCGGCGTCGATCTGGGCAGTCGCATTCCAGATTATCACCATTCCAAATCGTCTGGGTATTACACGGACAAGGATTTCATGTTCTCTTTCCATGGCACGAAAGAGTCGACCGAAATGAATCTGACCATGGACGGGAATTTTGGCGGCACGGTGACCACCCATGATGGGTTCCTGCTGAGCCGTCTGTTCATGCAGAAACTGACAAAAATGTTCAGCAGTTACACGGTTTACAACTGTTCGGATGGTGTCGAGATTCCGGGTGCCATTCCAAAACTGCCCCAGACGATCAAGCTGACATCCACGCCCAAGGATCGGGAATCCGCCTTAATGTATGCGGATCGTGAGGTCGAGAAATTTGCCAAGGGGGAAGGGGTGCCCCTGGATCGGTTCTATGATCTGCGGCAGAAGACGGTCAATTGGTATCAGGACATTTACGCGGCCATCGATGAGATGAAGACCGTCACAAAGCCCGACCCATTCGCATCCTATGGAACCTTGTGGAGCCTGTTTCAACCAAAGCCGAGTGAAGGGTTTGACCCTATCATGGCTGTGATCTGGCAGAACAATTACGGGACCCTGATGACCCTTTTCAACGTGTATTTCCGGATGCACCGACGGGTAACGGATGAACAGGCACCCGCCATTTATCAGCTTTTCCTGGATGAATTGCGGGGGTTCCTGAACGATATGGAAGTTATCCTGTTAAGCGTCCTGGATGAGTTGATTGGCGAGGTTGAGGCCGTAGCGGCAGAGAAGGTCAAAAGTGCTTAGTGTGATGCGCGTATATTTGGGATCGACCAGGACGTTGTTTGCGGTGCACCGGTTAGGAGCGTTTCGCGAAGCGATGCGGGGCATCGCGAGAGGAAGGCGACGCGGCCCGGAGCACCGCAAACAACGCCTTTGGTCCCTTTATCGGCCTGTCGGACGGCGTCGAGAGCGCTGGACGATGAACCACATCGCCTGCACGCTCTCTCCTAGCCGACAGACCGATAAAGGGATCCTGATGATTCCAAATATACGCGCACCACACTAGGCACGGAGAGCGGGATTTAAAATGCACCTGTTTGGAATTGATCTGGCGGAACGCCCGGCCCTGATAGCGGAAATCGGCGTCAATCATGAAGGCGATGTCGATAAAGCCGTTGAATTGTTGCGCCTGGCCGCAAAGGCAGGGGCTGATGCCGTAAAGTTTCAAAGCTATACCCCGGACCGTTTCATTGGCGCGGCGGATCCAGATCGCCTGGCCCGCGTCACGCGCTTTGGCCTGGATGAAGCAGCGCATCTGCGTTTGAAGGCAGAGGCACAACAGCACGGCGTCGCGTTCTTCTCCTCTGCGATCAGCGAGGATTGGGTGCCCTTTCTGGCACAGCACTGTGCCGCGATAAAGATCGCCAGTGGGGATGTGGATTTTGAACCGGTCATCCGCGCATCGGCGGCCACGGGATTGCCGGTCATCCTGTCGACCGGTACGGCGACATTGGAGGAGGTCCAGGCAGCGGTATCCTGGGTCATTTCCGAAATGGGGTTGCAGGCAGCGTCGGCGCGACTGGCCCTGTTGCATTGTGTTTCTGCCTATCCAACGCCCCTGGAACAGGCGAACCTGTTGGCGATTTCAACACTGAAAGCAGCATTTCCCGATATCACAATCGGCTATTCCAATCACGTCATGGGACCAGAGGCCCCGATCGCCGCAGTCGCCCTGGGCGCACAGATTGTAGAGGTGCATTTCACCGATCAGAAGGAGGGAAGGGCGTTCCGCGATCACAGCCTGTCTTGTGATGCAGAGGATCTGGCCTATCTGGCCCGTATCCTGCCGGGCGTGGCGGCGGCCAGGGGCGATGGCGTCAAGCGACCACAACCCTGTGAAGAAGGGGTCGGCCCTGCCATCCGCAAAGGCCTGGTGGCCGCAAAAGACTTGTCCGTGGGACATGTTATTGCCGATGGGGACATTCTCTTTGCCCGGCCTGCGACGGAATTTCCGGCATCCTGCTATCACGACGTATTGGGCAAAACCGTAACAGAAGCGGTGGCCAAGGGGCATTCCCTGCGCCGCACCGCCGTTTCGGGATAGGGCATTATGTGCGGCATTGCCGGGCGTCTTGCCACTTCGCCGCTGTCCCCAGATCGGCGCGCTGTTGCCATGTCACGCATGACCCAGCGAGGGCCGGACGGCAATGGTGCGTTTGATACACGTCGCCCGGATGGTCAATTCCTGGATCTGCTGCACAGCCGCCTATCGATCATCGATTTGAACACCAGATCGGACCAGCCTTTTCGCAAGGATGGCTGGGTTCTGATCTATAACGGCGAAATTTATAATTACCCAGAATTGCGCGCGCAGTTGCAGCAGAAGGGTCACAGATTTCAAACCAGCGGCGATACAGAGGTCCTGTTGGAAGCCTGGCGCGCCTGGGGCTTGGGCGCGTTGGACCGGATGGTCGGCATGTTTGCCTTTGCGATTTATCAGGAAGTTACCGGCACCCTGACCCTGGCCCGGGACCGGTTCGGGGAAAAGCCGCTATATCTTTGGGATCGGGGACCGGACGGACTGTTCTTCGCGTCTGAAATCAAGGTTCTGACCGCGCTGGCCGGGGCTGTGCCCGCCCTTGATGGCCTGCATATGCAACGCTATCTGGTGAATGGCTATAAGGGGCTGATGAAAGACCATCGCACCTTCTTTGCGGAGGTTCGGGAAGTGCCCGCCGCCCATGCCCTGGTGATTGACGCCGGCGAAGCGCCGGTCCTGCAGCGTTATTGGCAACTAACCTATCAACCGCAGGATATCAGCGCGAAACAGGCGCAAGAGGCTGTGGACACTGCCCTGGAAACTGCGATCGCGCGCACCCTTCGGGCCGATGTTCCCATCGCAGTCCGGCTGTCGGGCGGCATTGATTCCAATGTGATCGCGGGCATGGCGCACCATCGGCTGGGCCTGGATATAACCTGCTTTTCGATTATTGAAGAAGACTGGCGCTATGACGAATCCGCGATGATCGCCGAAGGGCTGAAGGGGTTGGGCGTGCCCAATCACCAGATATCCATTCCGCGCGATGGTTTTCTGGATCGATTGCGCGACATGATCGCCTATTTTGATGGGCCGCCTTTAACGATTTCCTATTATCTGCACTATCTGGTCAGCCAGAAGATACATGACGAAGGGTTCAAGCTGTCCCTGGGCGGGACCGGCGCGGATGAGGTGTTCAGTGGGTATTATGATCATTACCTGTTCTGGCTGGCAGAAATGCAGGAGCGGCCGGATTTTGAGGATCTGATTGCTGGATGGCGCGGCAGTTATGGGCAGTTCGTGCGTAATCCATTCCTGCAAAACCCACGGGCGTTTATTCAGCAACCCGATAATCGTGACCATATCTTTCTGGGCGCGGAGGGTTTTTCGGAATTCCTGACACACCCCTTTTCGGAGCCGCATCAGGAGGAGGGTTTCTGTACAGCAATCCTGCGCAACCGCATGATGAATGAATTGGTGCGGGAAACCGTCCCGGTCATGCTGCATGATGATGATCTGGCCGGGATGCGATGGTCTGTCGAAAACCGTGCACCCTATCTGGATAAGGATCTAGTTGAATGCCTGTTTTCCCTTCCCAGCCAGCATCTGATCCAACAGAATTTGCCAAAATATCTGTTGCGCCAGGCGGGACGGGGGATGGTGCCAAACGTCATTCTGAACAATCCGCGCAAACAGGGTATCAATGCGCCGGTGACGTCCTTTGTCGATTTCACAGACCCCGCATTGAAAGAAACACTGTTGGCCGACAGTCCATTCTTTGACTATGTGGACCGGGATCGCTTTGCAGCATTTCTGGGGTCTGATATCGCCCGCAACAGTGACAGTAAGTTCCTGTTCTCCTTGCTGGCCGCGCGTCTATTCGTGGATCATCATTCACAGTTGAGGGAGTAAGCCGATGCGCTATTGCACCCAGTGTATTCTGCCCGATACGCGCCCTGGCATAAGCCTGGATGCCGATGGTGTCTGCACGGCCTGTCACGGCCACAGGGATAAGGAAACCAGGATCGATTGGACGGCCCGCGAGGCGGCGTTCCAGACCCTGGTACAGCAGACAAAGGCGCGTGCCCAAGGCTATGATTGCATTGTTCCCGTCTCTGGCGGTAAGGATAGCTGGTATCAGGTGATCATGGCCAGAAAGTATGGCCTGTCGGTGCTGGCCGTGACCTGGCGGACCCCGGCGCGAACGGAAATTGGTCAGAAAAACCTGGAGGCGATGATCCGCAATCTGGGTGTTGATCACATTGATTATACGATATCGCCTGATGTAGAGCGCCGCTTTATGAAGGCCGCGTTTGAAGAGCGCGGAACGACGGGCCTGCCGATGCATATGGCCTTGTTTGCGATCCCCATTCGACTGGCGGTGCAATTGCGCATTCCGCTGATCCTGTGGGGCGAAAATCCACAGCTGGAATATGGTGGCAATGAGTTGGAGCGGCTGTCGGATACGCTGGATTCAGACTGGCTGGCGCGGCATGGCTGCCTTGAATCAACAGATGCGGACTATTGGTGTGGCAAGGAGGGGCTGACAAAATCCGAGCTTCTGGCCTATCAAGTGCCACGGGAGACAGATTTCACAGTCCGGTCTGTCTTTCTGGGGGCGTTTTTCAAGTGGAACAGTTACGAGAATGCACGCGCTGCACAAGAAGCAGGGTTTGAATATGGTAAACAGGATTTGAAAATAGGGACCTGGGACTTTGCGGATATCGATTGTGACTTCATTTCATTGCATCATTTTCTAAAATGGTACAAATTTGGTTTTACGCGTGACTTTGATAACCTTTCTGTACAAATCCGCTATGGCATGATTGACAGAGGTGAAGCAATTGCCCAAATCAAGGCAAAGGGGTGGCAGGCACCAGAACAGGATATCGCGGCTTTTTGCCGGTTTCAGGGGAAACCGGATTCCTGGTTCTGGTCTGTGTGTGAGGGCTTTCGAAATACCGATATATGGGTGAAACAGGCTGGCGTTTGGTATATCCCGGACTTTCTGATACCAGACTGGCAATGGACTTAAACAGATTTGATTGGTTGGATATTTTGCGATGATGGAGCCTAAAAACCTGCGTGTGGGGATACTGACAACAGATACGCCCCATCATACGCATTTCGTCGAGGCCCTGTCCAAGAATTGGAACATTGTCCGCGTTTTTGAAGAAAAGCGAACGACCAGCGCGACATTTGAAACCAATCACCAGCTTGAAGAACAAGGCGCACAATACGAAATTGACTCCTGGTTCGATGGAAAGCCACGCGGTTTGTCTGATGTGGCCGATGTGCAGACATTTCCAGACCTGAACGCGCCGGACGCGCTGGAGGCCATGCGCGATGCCCATTGTGATGTGCATCTGGCATTTGGCACCGGTCGCCTGGAACAATCACTGATCGATATCACGCCGGATCGGATCGTTAATCTGCATGGCGCAGACCCTGAACATTATCGCGGCTTGGATACCCAGCTATGGGCTGTTTATCACCGCGATTATCGGGGGTTGATCACGACCCTGCATAAGGTCAGTCCGAATCTGGACCGGGGCGGTGTTATTATGAAAATGCCCCTGCCATTGACCCGTGACATGCAACTGTATCAGCTGCGCAAGGTGAATACGGAGGTCTGTCTGGATATCTCGCATCGCGGATTGGACATGATGGCGACCTATGGTCAGTTCATCAGCCAGCCACAATTGTATATCGGGCGGCATTATTCCTTCATGCCCGCCGTGCTGAAGGATCGCTGTATCAAACAATTCGCGGAATTCACGGCAACGCTGTGACCCAGGAACCCCCGCAATTCGATGCCGCCTGTTTAACCGACATTCATTGCCCGGTGACCGGTGCGACGGATTGGGAAATGGTTAAATCCTATTCGGCCCCGCCCCAGGGTGAAACGGACTTTGGCATCACGCCCTATCGGCGCGATCTGTTACACAGCCCGTCAACGGGGCATGTTCTGAACCATCATCATTTTGATCTGTCTGGCCTGTATAGCGGCGATTATTGGGACCGCACCTATGGCGGTGGTCGTATGGCCCAGACCTATGACAAGATCATGGCGTTGCCCCCTGAGCAATCCGACAACCGTCAGCGCGTAGCTTATGTGCAATCGGTTTGGTCCACCTATGGGTCCAGCGATGGGGATCGCACCGTGCTGGATGTAGGGTCCGGCCTGGCGGTTTTCCCGTCAGCAATGGCCCAGGCAGGGTGGACTGCAACAGCCCTGGACCCGGATCCCCGTTCCGCCCAACATGCGATGGAAAAGGCGGGCGTGGAGGGATTGGTCGCAGATTTCATGACGGACACGGTCTCTCGTCGCTTTGCGCTGGTGACCTTCAATAAGGTCCTGGAACATGTGCCGGACCCGGTTGCCATGTTGCGCCGTGCCCGCCCGATCCTGCTGCCTGGGGGCGGTGTTTATGTTGAACTGCCCGATGGGGAGGGGGCGCTGGCCGCAGCAGGACCAGACCGGGAAGAATTTTTCGTGGAGCATTACTGTGCTTTCTCTGCCCTGTCTTATGCCCTGCTGGCCCGAAAAGCTGGCTTTAGAGTGCAGCGGCTGGACCGGGTGATAGAACCCAGCGGCAAATATACCTTGCGGGGGTTCCTGATGCCCAAGGATGCCGCCCAATGATCCCCAAGGGCTGTTCGGAGCGTCCTTTCGATGCCTCCATACTGGGCCGCCCGGTCTGGTGTCTTGATGATGTTGCCCAGGCCGAAAATGCGGTGAATGGTGCCCGACAGGAATCCGTGGGTCTGATGTTCCGGCGGGGGGACGCCTCTGAAGGGGCAATTCTGGACCCCCTAGGTTTTCGTAAAATTGAGACATTGATAACGCTTGGCTGCGCAATATCGGATCAGAAGCAAAGGCTTCCTGCCGGGATTGGTATCGCACAGACCACAGATGCGGATGCAATCGCAGACCTTGCGGCAAGGGCCTTTCGCAGTGACCGCTGGCACAGGGATCCTGAAATTCCAGATGACCGCGCGGATGCCTATAAGGCGGCCTGGGCCCATAATGATGTTTTGGGACGTGCAGGTGTCACCCTGGTGACCCTGAATGCCGCAGGGGTAATCACGGGGTTCAACGCCCTGTTGTTTCGCGACGATACGCTGGTTGTCGACCTGATCGCCGTTGCACCGGATCATCAGGGACAGGGACATGGCAGCCGTCTGGTCACAGCCGCAATCGCATACGGGGCAGGGCGCTTTAAAACCCTACAGGTTGGTACCCAGGTGGCAAATCCTGCATCGATACGCCTGTATCAGAAACACGGCCTGCAAGAAATCGGGCGTGCCGATACCTGGCACTGGACACCGTCCTGAGCACGGGGACAATGATCAGCCCCGTCATTCCTTCTGTGGCAGGCGCGAGAGCAGGCGTGTGCCAAGTCCGCTGGGCAAGGCCCGCAATATCCAGCCGATACAGCGCATTTGCCAGGGAAAGGATATCTTTGCCGTTCCCTTGTTCAACCCTGTCAGAATGATCTGTGCGGCGCGGTCCGCTTCCATGAAAAAGGGCATGCTGAATGTGTTCTGATCCGTGATGCGACTGCGCACGAAGCCGGGACAGATCACACATATCGCCACGCCGCGATGCGCGTAGCGGCCCCGCAACCCTTCACCATAGGCCAGGACGGCGGCTTTGGCGGCGCTGTAGGCCGGTGCGCTGGGCAGGCCGCGATTGCCGGCGATGGAACTGACCATCCCGATGGTACCCCGCCCGCGCGCGATCACACAGTCCAGGGCCGGATGGACGGTATTCAAGACGCCGGTCAGGTTGATATCAAAGATGCGGCGTGTGGTGGCTTCATCCTCGCCGCCTGAAATGCCTGCATTGGCCAGCACAATATCCAGGGGTGCAGCAGTGTCTGCATCACTGATCCATTGGCGCATCGCCGCCTGGTCTGTGACATCAATAACCGTGGCCGATACGGTGGCACCGCTTGCCCGGCAGGCTGTTGCGACAGCCTGTAAACGATCTGCATCGCGACCGGACAGGGCAAGCGTGCAGCCCCCCTGACCATAGCGTTGGGCATAGGCCAGGGCGACTGCTGCGCCAATGCCGCTGGACGCGCCGGTGATCAGGATCGATTTCATAACCGCAATGTGGCAATGGCGGGCGGTGGCTGCAAGCGTCCCATCATGCTTCCATAATCTTGCGGATCATGACAAAAGACCCTGAATTACAGAAAGGATGCCCGCTATGACCGTATCCAGCATGACTGGCTTTGCCCGGACGGAGGGGGAAGACGACCTGATCCGCTGGGTCTGGGAGGCACGCAGTGTGAATGGGAAATCGCTGGATGCGCGCATTAGGGTGCCGTCCGGCTGGGAACGGTTCGATCCTGTGATCCGCAAGGCGGTTCAGGAGCGGTTTAAGCGCGGCAATCTGACGATCAATCTGGAAGTAAAGCCAATCCTCGGAAAATCCACGGTGCGTATTAACGACGCCTTGTTGGATGATCTGATTCAGCGGTGCGAGGCATTTGGGGAACGCCCGCGTCTGGACATGCTGTTTACCGTGCGCGGCGTCGTAGAGGCTTCGGAGCAGGATCCAGGCGACCTTGCCAGTGATCCGGATCGCCTGTCGGCGGTTCAGGGCGGCCTGGACGATGTACTGGCCCGCCTATCGGATGCCCGTGCGGAAGAAGGCGCGCGGATCGCCACGGTCCTGAGAGATCATTTGGGGGAGATTGAGACCCTGGTCGAAGATGCCGAACGGTCGGAAGAGGCAACACCCCAGGCCATTCGGGATCGACTATGGGCCCAGATTTCAGGCCTGTTGCCCCAGGACGGCGCGATCCCTTCAGAGCGGCTGGCGCAAGAGGCAGCCATTCTGGCGACAAAGGCAGACGTGCGCGAAGAGATTGACCGCCTGAAGGCACATGTGGATGCGGCGCGTGACTTGCTGCGCGATGGGGTCGGAATTGGGCGTCGATTTGATTTTTTATGTCAGGAATTTAACCGCGAGGCCAATACCCTGGCGTCGAAATCCGCCTCTCTGGATCTCACCCGAATCGGACTAAACCTCAAAGCCGTTATCGACCGCCTGCGCGAGCAGGTCCAAAATCTTGAATAAGGGTGCCAAGCCTATGGCCGAACCATCGCACGACCTTTTCCCCATAAAGCGGCGCGGCCTGATGCTGGTGCTGTCCTCCCCGTCTGGGGCAGGGAAATCGACGATTGCCAGGGCCATCCTGGACAGCGATCCGGAAATCGATATGTCGGTGTCTGTTACCACCCGCCCGAAGCGCCCAGGTGAAGTGGAAGGCCGCGATTATATCTTTATTGATCGCACGGAATTCGACCTGATGGTCAATCGCGGTCAATTGCTGGAACATGCAAAGGTTTTCGACAATTACTATGGCACACCAAGAGCAGCGGTGATGGACGCCCTGGCCGAAGGCCGTGACGCGCTGTTTGATATTGACTGGCAGGGCACACAGCAACTGGCGGAAAGTGCCATTGATGATCTGGTGCGCGTCTTTATCCTGCCGCCAAACTCCAGGGAGTTGGAGCGCCGCCTGAACACCCGCGCCCAGGATTCCCAAGCCGTCATCGCCGCACGCATGGCCAAGGCATCAGACGAGATGAGCCATTATGCGGAATATGACTGGGTTATCGTCAATCACAACCTGGAAGAAAGTGTCGAACAGGTTCGCGCCATCCTGTGCAGTGAGCGCCTGAAGCGTAAGCGACAAGTCGGCTTGGGTGAATTTGTGAAGGGTTTACGTGCGGGGTGAGGCCGCTGCTTACGAAAGATCGCGAAGCGCCTTTCTAAGCACATCCCGCTGGATCTTTCCGGTCGCCGTGCGGGGGATTCTGTCCAGGAAAACCAGTTGTGTCGCCCCAAACGCTGACGGCAGCAGGGGCGTCAGTTTGGGGGTAATGGCGCTGATATCGGCTTGGGACATCTTATCCTTGCCACCGGTAACAATGGCCAGCCAGACCTGATCGCCTTTTTCCGCATCCGGCACCATACACAGGCCGACATCTTTAAAATCAAAGGCATTCAGGATTGCTTCTTCAATGGGTTGGGGGGCAACCTTAATACCGCGAATGTTTAGCTGATCATCGGCGCGCCCGATCAATTTCAGGATACGGTTCTGGTTCAGGATTCCCAGATCCCCCGGATAGAACCATCCCTGTTTGAACATCCGTTTTGTGGTGGCGGGGTCATCGCGATAGCCCTGGATTAAGGTCTCGCTGCGCATCCTGATTACGCCTGGCTGATCATAGACGGGTTCTTCCGCGTCATTGACCACTTCCAGATCAACACCGGGCAGGATTGCGCCAATACCATCCGCCTGCATGGTACAGATATAGGCGGCTTCGTTCGTTGCATAGCTTTCAATCAGGTTGGTCGCCAGCCTGTCCTTCACCCGCTGACGGATGGTTCCTGACACCTGGGCACCGATTGCAAAGATGATCAGATTGGTCGGTTTCTGATATTCCGCTGGCAGGTGATCCAGAATATCGATCAGCGCATGGGGGATCAGGGTGACATGGCTGGCATCGTGCTGTTGGATCACATGGGCAAGGGTCTGGCGGCTGTCAGCAATACAGGTACCCCCCGCACGCAAACAGGCCGTGCAATGGGTATAATAGGCCTGAATGGAAAAACCCAATGCGACGGCATAGCGGGTGGAGCCTGTCATGCCAGCCAGGAACTGGAACTGCTGCAGCCGACGGTTCTGCATGTCCCAGCTAAGCGTCAGGGTTTTCAGACTGCCGGTCGTGCCCGATGTTTTGATAATGCGATAGGGGGCATCGGGGGCAAATCGGGTTTGGATCAGGGGTTGTTCTGGCGATTGTTCGCTCAACAGGGTTGCCCAGGCCTGATCCAGGATTACCGTGTTTTTTGATTGCGTCGGGGCGTCCTGGGCGGTGCATAAGACAAGATCGAAATCTTGAACAAGTGGTTCAATGCCAGCCGCTTCATTGGCAGCAAAAGACATTGAACAAATGCCCAATGCTTCCATCCCCAGGGTCAGGATCAGGTGCATATACAGGTTCTTCACCTCCACAGCCGCCTTTGGGTTCTCGCCCAGGTTCAGGCTGCGCAGATAGGTAACTGTTTTACACACATCCTGGTAAAGCTGGGCATAGCGATAGGGGACGCCATCTTCCAGAACAGCGACATGTTCCGGACGGGTGACCGCATAAAAGGCCAGGATATCAATTGTGCCCGTGGGGGGCGGTGTATAGGGCGCTTTGGGGCTCACGTCACCTGTCCAGCCTTATGCGCTTCATAGCGTCTCTTGTTTTCCTCATTCGCGGGATACAGGCCGGGCAGTTTCGCCCCGTTTTTCACTTCGTTCAAAATCCAGGCTTCCAGGTTTTCCTGTTCCTGGGCCAGGGGCAGAACCTCGTCAACCATTGCCTGGGGAACGATGACCGCACCATCCTTGTCGGCCACGATCAGATCGTCTGGATAAATCGCTACACCGCCACAGCCAATTGGTTCCTGCCAGTTCACAAAGGTCAGGCCCGCAACAGAGGGCGGGGCGGCGGCCCCGGAGGACCAGACCGGCAATCCTGTTCCCAAAACCCCCTCCAAATCCCGCACAACGCCATCGGTGATCATGGCGGCAACAGACCGGACCTGCATACGCTGGCACAGAATATCCCCAAACACGCCTGCATCCTGACAGCCATCGGCGGCGATGACGGCGATACATCCATCCGGCATTGCCTCAATCGCGCTGCGGGTGGAAATGGGGGAGGACCAGGATGCAGGTGTCGCCAAATCTTCCCGCGCCGGAATAAAGCGCAGGGTAAAGGCTGGCCCTGCGACGCGTGGTTGTCCTGGCGTCAGGGGAAATGCGCCCCGGATCCAGACATTTCGCAATCCCTTTTTCAACAGCACTGTGGTCAGGGTTGCCGTGGTAATTTCCCGGAATTGGGCCAACAGATCAGGCGAATATTTGGACATGTTATTTGCTTTCTGGATTTAGCATTAGGACAGGGTGGCGCGGACCCAATCATGGAAACTTTTGACATACTGTTCTTCCGGCATCAGGACGCCGTGATCATAACGCAGTGAGCGTAAACCCTTCTGGTTCAATTCTGATGCTTTGGCATCCTGATCCATCACCATGATCGCGAAATCAGTGATATTCTCCAATCTGAAATCCGGTCGTTCCAGGGTTTCCGGCAGGAACAGCCATTCCACCTCAATCTCCGTCTCTTCCGGTCCTGTGGGTAGGACACGCACGGTGCGCATATAGTCACGATGCCCGGCAATAAAGACCGATGGCAGGCTAATAAAATAAACCTGACCACGGTCTTTTTCCGCCTGAGTCAGGGTCTTGAACCCATCGGGCAGGGCGGTGCCATCGCAAGACCAGCTTTCCGCGCCCGGTCGCAAGCCACCGCGATAGCGCGCGTCGGGATCTGATTTATGCTGGGACCAATCCGGATCATCCCGTGGGCCGGAGATGCGGCGCTTATAAATCGGCACCAGATCACACAATTCCGGGTGGATGTTCGGGCAATGCAGGCATTCATTGAAATTTTCCCAGAAGACCTTCCAATTGCACTGCATTTTCTTGCGCCAGGTATGCCCAACCTTCAGGGACTCCAGGGGCCAATTGTCGATCCGGTCGCTGCCCCGGTCGAAGCTGTCTTCCAGTTTTGGGGGCGTATCGGCAAGGCAGACAAAGACGCATCCGCGCCATTCCCGCACCGCGACCGGGTGCAGGGGATAATCTGCCTTATTGAAATCCGGCGCTTCGGCCAGGGATGTGGTCGCCAAAAGGCGTCCATCCAGCCCATAGGCCCATTGGTGATAAGGACAGCGAATGCTGCGGGTTTTCAGCTTTCCCTGTGCCTCCTGACACAGGATCGAGCCACGATGGCGGCAGGAATTGTGGAATCCACGCAGGGTGCCATCCTCGTCCCGGACCAGGAAAATTCCCTGCGTCCCGATGGTGAAGCTGCGAAAAGCGCGGGGCTCGATAAGGCTGCTGGCATGGCACAGATACAGCCAGCCGCTATAAAAGATCTGGTTCAGTTCACGCCGGTACCAACCGTCGTCCCAATAGGCCGCGCCGGGCAGGGTCGCCACGGTTTCAGTCAGGCCGTCGAAATCTTCTTCACCGGTCAGGATGCGCATCAAACTCTCCCTTCAGGCATCAGTTTGCCACGGGGAAGGATGGGGTATGCAACCCCTTTTATGGAGGATCTTAGTCTTTCAGCAAGGCATCAATCAGTTTACGCGCCCCAATGGGTGCCGGGCTTTCGCCCGCTGCAACGGCATCCTGAACGGCAGGTAACAGGTCGCGCAGTTTCGGGTCCTGGCGCAGGCGATGGGCGAATTCGGCAATCAGTTCATCCCATAGCCAGGTTTTGGCCTGATTTGCCCGACGTTCGGCCAGGGTGCCTGCCTTGGCCAGGGAGTCATGGAACGCGCCGATCTTTTCCCAGGCTTCTGGAATGCCTTTCCCGGTCAGGGCGGAACAGGGCAGGACAGGCACGGACCAACTGTCCCCGCCCTTGCTTAACAGGCGCAGCGCGCCGTGATAATCGGCCGCTGTGCGCTGGGCCTGATCGCTCAATTCGCCATCCGCCTTGTTGACCAGGATCATATCGGCCAGCTCAACAATCCCCTTCTTCAATCCTTGCAGTTCATCCCCGCCGGCGGGCAACAGCATCAATAGGAACATGTCGGTCATATCCGCTACGGCGGTTTCGCTTTGCCCGACGCCAACCGTTTCCACCAGGATGACATCAAACCCGGCCGCCTCGCACAGTAGGATGCTTTCGCGGCTGCGTCTGGCAACGCCGCCCAGTGTCTGCCCGGCGGGAGAGGGGCGGATGAAGGCATTTGGATTGCGCGATAAGTCTTCCATCCGTGTCTTATCACCCAGGATGGATCCGCCGCCGCGTTTGGAACTGGGGTCAACGGCCAGCACTGCCAGACGGTGGCCCAGCCCGGTGACATGCGCGCCAAAGGCTTCAATGAAGGTGGATTTCCCAACACCTGGCACACCAGAAATCCCGATGCGCATGGCGGTGCCCGTATGGGGCATGATCTGTGCGATCAGGTTTTCTGCCTGCAGGCGATGATCCGTGCGGGATGATTCAACCAGGGTGACGGCTTTCGCAAGGGCGCGTCGGTCCCCGGCCAAAAGTTTGGCCGCCAGACTATTGGCAACAAGGGCGCTGGGATCGCTGGATACTGGGGAGGAGGCCGCAGGGTTACGCACAATTATACAGGTCACTTCTTGGGCTTAGAGGAAACGCCAAGCGAGGTTTCGGCCATTTGGCGCAAACGGTCCCGCTCTGCGGGGCTCAGATCACTCAACGCATTTTGCTTGAAACGATGAACACTCAGCGCAGCATGGATCAGATGGCGTTTGCGTTCAACCGCGGCGGCGGGATCTTCCGATATACCATTGCTGTTGGATCTGGCTTTAGCTTGTGCGCGGGCGGATTGCTGCAATCGTTCCTCCCGGTCGGCCAATTCTTTCTTGGCCGTCTCAATGGCGGCCAATACGGTCAGCGCGTCTATTTGATCCTTGCTGGGCTCTGCGGATCGTCCAGATGGCTTGCCACGCGCAGGCGCTTCGACACTTTCGTTCGGGGCCATGATGGGGGGCATTGCGGCCTTTGCCTGAATTTTAGCAGACTTTTCGGCCTTTTTCTTGCCGCCAAATAAGTTCCATGCCATCGGTCCCTCCAACAAAAAGTGGTCCAACACATCCTGTGTTTCCAAAAGCGCCTGTTCGATACGCCAGCACTGTCTTTCTGCAAATCCACCCTTGTAAACACCACTGCTTACTGAGGGCTTGTTTCAGCATTCCGGATCAATGCAATCCTTGGGCCCAATCCATTTCGCCATATAAATTTCATCGCCATATCGGACCAGCGCGGATGACGGCTGCGGTCCAAAACGAACCGAACGTCGACGACAACCTTCCTCAGTATAACCGAGTCTTTTATAGAAGTCCCGCGCCCGTCGATTATGCGACAATACAGTGAATTCCAAACGTTCCAGAGAATCCTTGCGGGCGCGCTCTTCCAGGTCGGCCATCAGTATTTGGCCCAAACCCTGGCCCCAATGGCTGCGTAAAACGCCAATTCCCAACATACCGATATGGGCGGTGCGATACAGGGTGCCGGGTACTAGTATTCCTTCGGCGATGGCCTGATCGCCCTTCCAGATATTGATCATATGCCACCCGTGTCTTTCCTTATAGGCGGCAGCAATTTCCGCCATGCCCATCGCGTCAATGGCGCGTTCTTCGGGCAGTCTTGTATAGAAGTCGGTCTCAGAAAGCAGGGTTTGCCCAAGCAACAGCAATTGCGCGCTGTCTTGCGGCAGGGCCTCGCGTAGGCTCATGCTGGGTGGTAGCCTGGATTTGGGGGACTGGATCAAGGGTCCGTCTGCCTTATCGTGATGGAAGCCAAGCGCGTGGAGATATAGGATAGTATATTATTCCTGCCCAAAGGGCGATTATGGTAAACAACTGGCTTGTGGTCTGGTAAAAATATACTTTACCTAGGCTGAAGCGGTGCTTGGGGGCATTGTGAAAATTTGGTTCGTGTTCAGGTGTTCAGTCGTGTTTTCTGACAGGTTTTTATCTTTGTAAGGGTTTGTTACGGATGTCTAGCCCGCCGGAAAAAGGTGTGACGAACAGAAAAGCAAAAAATCCTTTGCTGCCAGAGACATTTGAGCAACGCGGGGTCTATGTTCCCTTTACGACGCCTATTCTGGCCTATGCACGGTTGCGGCGTCCCATTGGCGGATCGTTGGAGGTCCTGATCCCCGGCCTGGCGGGGGGCTCTGAAACCTACATAATTCCTTACAAAGTATTGCCCGATGTCCTGAATTTGCTGGTACATGATCGCGCCTTGCATGAGGAATTGTTGAATTTGCGCAAGATTTCACCGGGGCGCGTGCGCCAATCTGCGAATCTGGTTGCGATGACCGGGTTAGGGGGGCCGGCCCTTGCGAAACGCGCAAAGCAGGACAGGCAGTCTGAACAGGAATTACCGACCCTGATTCTGTTCAGTTTGATTCGAAATGCAATCAGCCAATTGGCCCCCAGTCATCCCGGTGTCGCAAATCTGGATGGACGGCAAATTGCGACCCCTGAAGGATTGAATTTGGCCCGTGAGGCATTGGGGGGCTATGGTCAGACAATCGGTGAAAGCGGGAACAAAATTTACGCGCGCCTGGAACGCTGGGCCAATGTTCTGGCCCCGCTGGGCATGTCGGATGGGTCGATCAAGGGTCCATTGCTGATCCTGTTGACGACGCTGGAAGATTTGACGGTGGAATTGTCAAAATGGCTTATTCAGGAACCCCCGGATACGGCAGAAATGGCCCAGCGGACAGTGACCGCAGCCCGTGCTGCGGCCCAAAGAGCCCGGGATCATTTGAATGCGATTGCGGAAATGGAAAAGGCCATGGCGGAACCATTGCGCAGCTTCGATGAAACGGAAAACAAGATCACCCTGCATATTGAGCGGATTTCCCTGATGCTGGACGGGTGGCAACGGGTTATTGACCTGTGGGAAATGGGGCGCGACGGGGACCGTTTTTTCCAACGCGATACGTTGGAAGGCTTTGCACATTATTTGCCGATCCTGCCGCTGGAGGCTGTGGGAGAGAATGTAGAATTGTGGGAAAACCTGCGGGAGAGTCAGAACCGGTGGGGCCGGACCAGCGAACACGGTATTGATGCCGGGATGGATCAGGAGACAAAAGCCAAGCTGTCCAAGTTCCGAAAGGAACCGGTATGAGCAGCGCTGGGGAGCAATTACAGGGTTTCCTGAATCAACTTCCTGAAAAGGAGTTGAAGATTCTGGCTGCAAAAATTGAACTGGATCGTGGTGAAAACAAGTTTGGCATTCCCCATGATGCCATTATGGCGCTGTTGCGCCCACGCCTGGCCGAAACGCGGGCACCGCGCATATTCACACCGCAACGGTTACTGTGTCTGCCATTTGAAGACATGCTGATCTTTAAGGATCCAGATCCAAAACAGCCGGGTAAAATTGCGCGCGCAACAATTGGACCGATGTGGAACCTGTTGATGGAGCGCGCAAAGCCAAAATGGGACCCGATTGCTGAGGCCTTTGTCGTGGCTCAGAAAAAGGGCGATGAGACGACGAAAAACCAGACCGCATCAGCCCTATGGGCATTGGCGGCGCAGACGTTGAAGGAATGGGATACCGAGCTTGGCACAGATGCCGGTGAAATTCGCGCGGCGGCAAAAAAGATCGGCGGCACCAAGCGATTGGAAGACCTGCGGGAAATGACGGCGATCCTGGCCATCGCGGATATTGTCGAATCCCTGAAGGAAAAGCTGCCCCGGAAGCCGATCCTGAATTTCACCCCTGAACATGTGACGATTGTGAAGCGTCATTATGACATGGTGGGCGATCAGGCGGCGGATCATGAGGTGTTTTTGCTGTTGGCCCTGATGGGACGATTGCTGCAACCCTTTCCAATTCTGAAGGTGTTCCGGGCCTTATCGCGCAAGCTGGATGACACGCTGACCAGCAGCACGGATTTGGGCATTGCTGGAAATATTGTCATAGAAGCGCTGGAGCGAGATGCCGATGCCGTTGCTGAGGCCGCGCATGCACCCAATGCCACAGAAACAGACGTGATTGCCAAGGCCAAACGATTCTCATTGGCGTTCAAGGGCATTACGGCTGATATCGGTATCCGTCGGGATGGGGATTGGGGCAAACGCATGTATGGATGCCGTGGCAAGGTCAGTCATGCGATTGAAAATCTGGTTCTGTCGAATGCCCAGGATGTGATCCTGAACATGCTGCCCAATAAGGGGAAGGGCATTCCGGATTTTTCAGATTTCCCAGATGAGGAGAAGTTTGAATTGGCCGAGCGGCGGGCGCGGGCGCTGGGGGAGGCATCGCGCATGGCGGAACAGATCGGGCTGCAATCTGCCTGTCAAAGCAAGGTCAACCAATTGCGCAAAGACCTTGAACAATACGCAGCCAAAATCATTGAAAAACTGCCCAAGGTCGGCCCCGATAACAAGCCAGAGGCCAGTGCCCATCTGGCAACAACCGTGCGATTGGTTGAATTGATCACCAATTCTGACACAGCCGATTTGCTGCGGCGGCGCGGAAATGCGTCCCTTACCGGCAAGACGTTGAGCTAGAACACCAATTCGAAACGTTTAAGGCATTTAGAATTTCTGGTGGATCAACTGTTTCTCGCATTTTAGAATGGTCCTCTTGACAGGAGGACGACCTCCCCCAATTGCGGGCAGTAATGACCAGGACGGCCTGGCCTCGTTAGAATTGGGAGAGGTCAATGCCTTGGTTATATCTTCTGGTTGCCGGTCTTCTTGAAATCGTGTGGGCCTATACGATGAAGCAGTCTCATGGCTTCACGCGGCTGATACCATCTCTGATCACATTTGCTACGATGGGGGCCAGCTTCTGGCTGTTAGCCCTGGCAATGCAAACAATTCCGCTTGGAACCGCCTATGCGATCTGGACGGGAATAGGTGCCGTAGGGGCCTTTATCATCGGAATAGTCTTCTTGGCGGAACCTGTCAGCGCCTTGAGACTCATCGCCATTACCCTGATTGTTTCAGGATTGGTGTTGTTGAAGGTATCCAGCGACTGACCTTATCGGGCTTAAATCCGGGTGGTCCACGGCCAAAGGGCCAGCCGCGTGTGTGCTTTATTTTTTGAGTGGGGCAGTCGTGCAATTTACGCATGGCTCCCCTGCGGAATGAAGGGTACTCGTCAGCGTCACTTGGCTTTATATCGATTTTCAGAAGACAGACGCTCGAAGCACGTGCCACTGGCCCCTGCGATCGGGAAAGGCCTCCCAAGAAATTGGATATCCCGGCCCCACCGATCCTGTCCCCCCTCGGCGAAAGCCGTTTGAGGATGGGTGTATGTAACGACGGAGGCGTCCTTTTTGGACAGTTTGGGTAAAGCGGTTCCAATAGTGGGATCGTCCTACCCCATCCTTAAGGGAGTGCCGGGATATGACTATCGTACACGGCGGCCTAGCGGTCGCTGCAACCTCTGCTATTTCTATCGACAATGCGCATGCCCATGGTCTGCATCTGGTGGATGCTGGTACGCCAGCTCCAACGACACTGACCGGGCGTTTGGCGGATTTTGTTGCCAATGCGCGTTTTGACCGCCCAACCCTGGTTATGGACCTGGATGCGGTGGCGGAACGCTATCGTCTGTTGGCTGCCGCACTGAATCCAGCCCATATCCATTATGCTGTAAAGGCGAACCCAGCCCCGCAATTGCTGGCCCGTCTTGCCGCCGAAGGCTCCAATTTCGATGTCGCCAGCCGTGGTGAGATTGAACAGTGCCTGGCCCTGGGGATCCCGGCGGCTCGCCTGTCCTATGGCAACACGATCAAGCGCCGCGCTGATATCGCCTTTGCTGCAGCCGCTGGCGTGACCATGTTCGCCTTCGACTCTGAAGCGGAATTGACCAAACTGGCCGATGTCGCCCCGAACACGACGGTTTACTGTCGCGTTCTGGTCGATGGAACCGGCGCGGAATGGCCCCTGGGCAAGAAATTTGGCTGTGCGGATCAAATGGCGGAAGAATTGCTGGTTCGTGCGGTGGAGCTTGGCTTCCAGCGTCCTGGAATCAGCTTCCATGTTGGCTCTCAACAGACCGATCTGGGTGCCTGGGACCGATGCTTTGCCCGTGCCCGCGCCTTGATTGATCGTCTGGCGGCCCGTGGCGTTGACATTGGCCTGATCAATCTGGGGGGCGGCTTCCCATCCACCATGACCCGATCAAAGGCTCAGGAACCGCGCGTTTATGCGGAAACTGTTCGCGCCCATGCGTTGCGTCATTTTGGCGATCTGGACGTTCATATGATCGCAGAACCCGGCCGCGGCCTGGTGGCCGATGCGGGATGTATTGTATGCGAAGTCGTGCTGGTGTCTGAAAAAGGCGATGGCGACGATCGTCGTTGGGTTTACCTGGATATCGGAAAGTTTTCCGGCCTGGCAGAAACCATGGACGAAGCAATTCGCTATAACTTTGAAACACCCGATAATGGCGGCCCGGAAGGCCCTGTTGTAATCGCAGGCCCCAGCTGTGACAGCGCAGATGTGATGTATGAGAAGAATGCCTACAGCCTGCCCGTTAGCCTGCAGGAAGGCGACCGGGTGCTGATCCTGGCGACCGGTGCTTATACAACCACATACAGCTCTGTTGGGTTCAACGGGTTCCCTCCGCTGGATGCGGTCTGCCTGTAAAATACTATCGTTCGAACCGACGGAAATCATAATGTAGTGCGTTATTACCTCTCAGATGAAACACTCTGAGAGGTAATTTTATGATGGGTTCCACAAGGGTACTGAGTGCGCTGATTTTAGCAGCATTTTGCGCATCACAGCTTCCTGCAAGCGCACATGCTGCCCCGCCAGCCCATGCGCCGGCCCATGGATGGCGCGATAAACATCAGCATGACCATTACCGGCATGATGATCGTTATGACCGGAATTATCGCAACAAGAACGCGTATTCCCGGAACCATGCCCTGCCACACCAAAACACCGCTTACAGTGGGTCCATGTTTGGCTGTAATGGAGATGTTCTTGGCGGCCTTGTTGGTGGTATCGCCGGGGCCGCGCTTGGATCACAGTTCGGAAAGGGAGATGGTAAGATCGTCGCGATTATCAGTGGTGCGATTGTTGGCGTTATGGCAGGCGGCAGCATTGGGCGCAGTGTCGATATTACCAACAACAATTGTATCGCCCAGACGATGGAACAAATTCCTGACGCACAGCCGGTTGTTTGGCGGGGTGCACAAGACCGGACCTATTCCATTACCCCGACGAAAACCTTTGACGTTGCCCCAGGCGCCTATTGCCGGGAATATACCAGCACCGCCACTGTCGCGGGTCAGCAGCAACAGGTCTATGGGACCGCATGCCGTCAACCGGACGGGGCCTGGAAAATTATCGGATAGCTGTAAGGGCCTCTAAATCTGGTATTTTCTGTTCAGCCCTGCTATCTGCTAGTCCGCAGTCACGCCAGCGCGGAAGGAACAGCACAATGCGGCAGGCATCGGTTGAGCGAAATACAAAGGAAACCAAGATATCAGGCACCGTCGGAATCGATGGGGAAGGGCGCTATGACGTCGCAACCGGTATTGGGTTCCTGGATCATATGCTGGAGCAACTGTCCAAGCACAGTCTGATTGACCTGACGCTGCGGGCCGAGGGGGATCTGCACATTGATTACCACCACACGACCGAAGATTCCGGCTATGTGGTTGGTGAAGCCCTGATCAAGGCCCTGGGCGATCGCAAGGGGATTGAGCGCTATGGTCATGCCTATATCCCGATGGATGAAACGCTGACCCGCGTCTCCATTGATCTGTCGGGCCGTCCCTATCTGGTGTGGAAGGTGAATTTCACCCGCCCGAAGCTGGGGGATTTCGATACAGAGCTTTTCAAGGAATGGTTCGCCGCCTTTGCCCAATCGGCGGGGGCGACGCTGCATGTCGAAAACCTGTATGGCGAAAACAATCACCATATCGCGGAAAGCTGCTTTAAGGGGCTGGCCCGGGCCTTGAAGGCTGCGGTGACGCTGGACCCGCGAAAGGCGGATCAGATCCCCTCCACCAAGGGTACATTGGGTGGGACCCTGTAATCGATGCTGACCACAATCGTTGATTATGGGTCGGGCAACCTGCATTCCGCCGCGAAAGCGTTTGAGCGGATGGCGGGGCCGTCTGATCGGATTTCTGTCACGGATGATGTCGCTGTCATCGCCGGGGCGGATCGCATTGTGCTGCCCGGCGTGGGCGCGTTTGGAGATTGCCGTGCTGGCCTGATGAAGGTTGAGGGACTTTACGAAACCTTGCAGACAGCCGTGATCGACAAGGCCCGCCCGTTTCTGGGAATCTGTGTCGGGATGCAGTTAATGGCGACATTGGGGGAAGAACACGGGGCACATGATGGGTTCGGGTGGATCGCAGGCAGGGTGACCGCGATCCGGCCGGATGATCCCACCTTGAAGGTTCCGCATATGGGCTGGAACAATCTGGTGAATTGTGCGGCGCATCCCGTATTGGATGGCATATCAACGGCGGCTTATTGTTATTTTGTGCACAGCTTTCATTTGAAGACGGACAAGGCCACAGACTGTCTGGCACAGGTTGACTATGGTGAAAAACTGACGGCGATGGTCGGGCGTGACAATATGGTTGGTGTCCAATTCCATCCAGAGAAAAGTCAGGCCCCTGGATTGCGATTGATTTCCAATTTCCTAACCTGGAAGCCTTAAGCGGCAAAGGGAGTTCCCAATGATTCTGTACCCCGCGATTGATCTGAAAGACGGCCATTGCGTGCGCCTGTTGCGTGGCGATATGCAGGCGGCGACTGTCTTTAATGAAGACCCCGCCGCCCAGGCCATGGCCTTTGTAGAGGCTGGGGCGAGCTGGATCCATGTCGTGGACCTGAATGGTGCATTTTCGGGAAAGTCAGAAAATGCCGATGCTGTGTCATCCATACTCAAAGCTGTTGGCAGCCGGGCAAAGGTTCAGCTTGGCGGGGGCATTCGGTCGGTTGGGCATGTATCCGCCTGGTTGGATCGGGGCGTATCGCGGGTAATCCTGGGTACAGTTGCGGTGAAAGACCCCCGTACCGTCCGGGCCGCCTGTGCGGCTTTTCCCGGCTGTGTCGCGGTGGGGATCGACGCACGCGATGGTAAGGTCGCAGTCGAAGGCTGGGCGGAAACGACAGAGATCGAAGTGCTGGACCTGGCCCGAAAATTTGAAGACGAGGGGGTTGCTGCCATCATCTATACCGATATTGATCGGGACGGGGCCTTGCAGGGGGTCAATGTCACGGCAACCAAGGCCCTGGCAGATGCGCTATCGACGCCGGTGATTGCCTCGGGCGGCCTGTCTTCGTTAGATGATTTGAAGGCTTTGCAGGCTGTCGGTGGTATCGCTGGGGCGATTTCCGGTCGGGCCTTGTATGACGGGCGTATGGATCTTGCCGAAGCCCTGGCTGTGCTGAAGCAAAAGAAGGATTAGGCGCGATGCTGACCACCCGCGTAATTCCCTGTCTGGACGTGAAAGACGGTCGCGTGGTCAAGGGTGTGAATTTCGTCGGTTTGCGTGATGCGGGCGATCCGGTGGAACAGGCCCGGATTTATGATGCGGCCGGCGCGGATGAACTGACCTTTCTGGATATCACCGCCAGTTCGGACAATCGCGAAACCATCTATGATGTGGTTTCCCGCACGGCAGAGGTTGCCTTCATGCCCCTGACCGTGGGCGGTGGGGTGCGTGTCGTTGATGATATCCGCAAATTGCTGCTGGCCGGGGCCGATAAGGTATCGATCAACACGGCTGCGGTGAAGCGCCCCGAATTTGTGGCGGAGGCGGCGGAGCGGTTCGGGTCGCAATGTGTTGTCGTGGCGATTGATGCCAAAGCAGTGGCCCCGGATCGATGGGAGATTTTCACCCATGGCGGTCGGGAAGCGACCGGCATTGATGCCATTGCCTTTGCCAGACAGGTTGTCAGCCTGGGGGCGGGGGAAATCCTGCTGACCTCCATGGACAAGGATGGCACCAAGAGTGGCTTCAACATTCCGTTGACCCGGGCGATATCGGATGCGGTTTCTGTGCCCGTCATTGCATCGGGCGGTGTTGGCACCCTGGATCATCTGGTGGAAGGTGTGCGCGATGGCCATGCCTCTGCGGTTCTGGCTGCGTCCATTTTCCATTTTGGCGAATTTTCCATTGCCCAGGCCAAGGCCCATATGGCGAAAAATGGCATATTGGTGCGCCCCGTGGATGGCGGCAGCGCCGCTGTTGTTGAGAAGGAGTAAGCTGATGTCGATGCCCGCAGATGCCGCAATTCTGGACCGGTTGTATCAACGCGTGGCAAGCCGGAAGGGCGCGGATCCGACGACGTCCTATACGGCAAAACTGTTTTCAAAAGGTCGCCCCAAAATCGCCCAGAAGGTGGGGGAAGAGGCGGTGGAAACTGTCATTGAGGCACTGGGCGGAGACAAGGATGCGCTGGCCTCAGAAAGTGCTGATCTGTTGTATCATCTTTTGGTGCTATGGGCCGATGCAGGCTTGAAGCCCGAAGAGGTTTGGGCGAAGCTTGCCGCGCGTCAGGGCACATCGGGCCTGGCGGAAAAAGCTGCGAGGCTTAAGGAATAATGGGGAAAGACGGGAACGGGATCACGGCAATGACCTATAATGATCAGAACATTTTTGCGAAGATTCTAAGGGGCGAAATTCCGTGCAACAAGGTCTATGAAGACGATCATGCACTGGCCTTTCACGACATTGCGCCCCAGGCCCCGGTCCATGTTCTGGTAATCCCTAAAGGTCCTTATGTTTCCCATGCGGATTTTTCAGAGAAAGCCAGCGATGCCGAAATCGCTGGTTTCTATCGCGCCGTTGGTACGGTGGCGCGTCAGTTAGACTTGGACGAGCCGGGCTATCGCCTGATTGCCAATCATGGCCCTGCATCCTTTCAGGAAGTCCCACATCTGCATGTTCATATCCTGGGTGGCCGCCCGATGAAGGGCATGGTGCCGAAGGCTGAGTCCTGACCTCATTCCGCCGGTTGCGCCAGGGGGCGGGAGGCGGACAGCGTGGTTTCGTTCCCTTCGCGCGGATCCCTGGGAATCAGCAGGGCCAACAGCAGTGATATCACGGCCATGCCTGCGCCGATGAAGAAGACCAGCGATGGGTTCCCCAGCCAGATGAACCCAAATGCAGCAGGAATGCCCACGGCTGCGATATGGTTGATGGTGAAACTGACCCCTGCGGTCGACGCGATGTCCTTGGGGGCAGCGATCTTCTGAAAATACGTCTTGATGGAGATCGCGAAGGCAAAGAACAGGTGATCCAGGACATACAGGGCGGCAGCGACGATATGATCGTCTACAAAGGCATAGCCGGTGAAGACACAGATCAGACCGACATATTCAAAGATCAGTGTATTGCGCTCCCCAAACCGGCGGATCAACCGTCCCAGCGTCGGTGCGATGAAGATATTGGCAATCAGGTTGATCATATATAACAGCGTGATTGCTGTAACGTCATAGCCAAATTTCTCCACCATCAGGAAGGCGGCAAAAACCATAAAAATCTGGCGACGCGCCCCGCCCATGAAGGTCAGCGCGTAATACAGCCAATAGCGGCTGCGCAGAAACAGGGTTTTTGTCTGAAGCTCCGGCCCTTCATAAAACGGATAATAGGCCCGGCAGAAAACGGCGACGGCTAATGTGAAAAGACCGGCCCCGACATACAGTGGCACATAGCCCAGATTGAACCCCAAGAAGGGATCTTCGACGCCAAAGAAGGCCTGCACCACCAGCATCAGTTTCTCGTCAAAGCAGATCATGATCACGACGAAGATTGCCAAGGTGCCCAAAGAGGCTGCTTTCATCTGACTTGCCAGATGCACGGCCGCGCTTTTCTTGTCGATCAATTGCAGCGTCAGCGACTGGTTCATGGTCTCGTAATAGTGATATCCCGTCGACATCAGCAATGTTGTTGCATACAGCCCGAATTCGGTTGGGAAATAGCCAGTAAGTGCCGTGCCTATGCCCAGCATTGCAAGGGACAGAAAGGCCAGGTTCTGCTCCCGGATAAAGGGCAGTAACAGCACCGCTGCGAAGGACAGAAAGCCCGGAATCTCCCGGATCGACTGAAGGAACCCGATTTCCTTTCCCGTAAAGGCCGCCCGTTCCACCACAAAGTTGTTCAACAATGCAAACCAGGCATTCATGCTGACCGCCATGGCAAAGGCCATCAGGATCAGCATTCCACGCGGGCCTTGCAGAAATGCGGGGACATAACGGGACATAGGGGGGCTCCAAAGAAAAGTGTGGAGACAGATATACGCCACGGTTTGTCGTCTTGCTTGCGATATAATGACAATCGATATCTAGAAATTGCCAGGCGGATTAATTGAACATGCCGATCAGTTCAACGGTTTCCCCGCCCATGCCTTCTTTGAATGTTTTTACCGCACGGGCGGCCCCATCGCTGACGCCCCCCAGGTCGAAATCCTGGATTTTGCGCTCCCGCATGACCTGCATACCGTTCCACAACAGCAGGTTATGCGCACTGACCGCGCGGCCTGCCGGGGTCGTCCAGCCGGTTTGATAGGTGGCACTGCGCCCATGACACAGGATCATGATGGCCGCAACGGTTGTCGTCCCTTGCAGGGCGCGCCCGATAAGAAGGTTCTTTTGCACACTGAAATATCGGGCCAGAATTTGCAGCAGCTTGGGCGAAGGCCCCTGATATCCCCGGTTTCCTTTGTCAGCGACATAGCCGTTTAAAAGTGTTGGGAAGGATGTGCCATCGCTGTCCCACTGAATCTCCAGGTCTGATCGTTCTGCCTTGGAGAGGGGCCCACGCCATTTGCTTTTCAGATTTGACCGCAGGACATCGGGGTCGGGGCGCAGGTCCAGCCAGATGGTTTGATAACCCGGCCCGGCAAGGCGCTTGAAGCCCAGGTTTTCCAGATCCGCCGCCGACCCTTCTTTTACTGTTAGCTCCGGAAAAATGCGCCGCTTGCGTCCCAACCGCCGTTTATACAGTCGATCAAACTCAGCCCAAAACGCGATGTGATGATCTTTTGTGCCATATCCATCCAGCCACAGCGGACCGCGATCCACAATGACCGCATGAATGGCATTGTTCAGAACACCAGCCTCCATCAACTGGCATATGCCAGCCGGTTGCCCATCAATTTCAATAAAGGCTTGGCGCGGCTTCTGACCCATGAATTGCCCATAGGACAGGCCATATTCAATGCTTTGTAACAGGTTGGCGCGGCGGATTTGGGCGAAGTGTGATTGCCATTTCGCCATATCTCCCAATGTCTTGCAGATCGTGATTGATATCATGGGCGCGGCTGAACCTTATTGTCTTTGGGCAGATATGCATGGGACAGTATCAGCCTGTCGCTGAAAAGAAACATCGCTTTCTGGGCGGTTTTACGATATATAATTAGATTATGATGCAAAACAGACAAAGCCCGCGTCCGGCGGTCCCCACGGGACTGGTTCGACCCGTCGAAGTTCGTGCCTTTGATATGGCGCGGGAGGAACAGTTTAATATCCACGCCCATGACTGGGCGCAATTCACCTATTCCGCAGAGGGTGTATTGACGGTCGTGACGGATCAGGGGCGGTTTCTGGCGCCACCTGCCATGGCGGTTTGGTTGCCGCCAGGCGTCATGCATACGATTGAAACCGTCAGTTTCGCAAAGTTCCGCAGCCTGTATATCGCCCCGGATCGGATTGGGGGAATGCCTGAAACCTGCACGGTCCTGTCGGTTGATCCATTGCTGCGGAACCTGATCCTGGCGGCGGCGGAAATGCCGCGTGAATGGGATGAAGGCGGAGCTGATGGTCGCCTGATGGCATGCCTGTTGGACCGTATTCGCGCGGCAATGCCCGCCTTCCTGCATCTGCCGCTGCCCAATGACCCCCGGTTGAAGGCGGCGACCGATGCCTTACTGGCCGATCCGTCTGATCGTCGCCCGTTGGAAGAAATAGCCAATAGTGTCGGTGCAGCAGGGCGAACCCTGGCACGATTGTTTCAGCAGGAAACGGGGATGACCTTCGGGGCATGGCGACGACAGCGGGTACTGTTATCAGCATTGGAGCGTTTGTCTGCTGGAACGCCGGTGACAACGGTTGCACTGGATTTGGGCTATGAAAGCCCGTCTGCTTTCATTGCCATGTTCCGCCGGACTTTGGGGGATACGCCCACACGCTATTTACAGGCGGACCATCGCTGAAAATCCAGACTATCGACGGATTTTTAGCTGCGATGCAGCCACCAGCGCCCGTCTGTGATGGAGAAAATGGGCTTGTAATGTTTGATACGGGTTGAATCGATGACCTGCGGAATCTGATTGTCCAGCACAAGCGCCTGATCGTTGATATACACAACCAGGATGGCATGGGCGACATTCAGGTTCTGATCCTGCAAGACGACAATGCGCATGTTTTCCTTGGGCCATCCCAAATGAACCAGAGATACATATTTGCTGATCGCATAGTCTTCGCAATCGCCGGTGCGATACATGAATTCCTTTGGGGTCGCCCAGTAATCTTTTTTTCCATAGTTGATGGGATCGAGAAGATAGGCGTATTGGTTCAGGTATTTATTGACGTATTCCAATTGATCCATTGGTGCCACGCCTTTGAGTTTATTCAGGAAAATACGCCATTTGGCGATGTGGCATGGCTCTGATCCCGTAATCTGGCATTTCGCCAAGTCATTGGGCTCATCCTTGGCATAGCGCTCCAGAACGCCTGTCCATTTCTCAAATTTTTCAAGCTTTGTGGAACTGAGTTCCTTGCTGCCGAATAAATCAACCGCAGCGGATGCGCTGTTCAGCCATACCGGTGCCAATATCAGTTGGGCGGCAAGAAATCCCGCCACGCACACCCATTTTGATCTATTCCGCGCCATAAAGGCCCCTTGAATTCAAACCGACAATGGCGGGACTATAGGATCAATCTGACGGGCCTGCAAAAATTTTGCATGAAAATTTGATCGAATGTCAGGGACCTTTTAAATTTTGTTGTAAAGGGTGTACGAGCGCTTGGTTTTTGGGCATTATCGCTGCGCGCTGAAGCGTGAATTGGCCTGAGCGCTTTTGGCGAACAGGTCGATCAGACTAAGTGGCATTCAGATTATGTGGCTTTGACCGGGGGGAAGGTTTCGTGAGCAGCACGACCAAAGACGAAAAGAAATCAGGCAAGGCAGGCATGAGCGCCGGCCTGAAAATGGCCCTAACGGGTGTTGGCGTAGCGATTTTCATCGCCGTTGGCATCTTCCTGATGATGCAGTTCGCAGCGTCCGAACGGGACCGCGAAATGCGCCAGTGGCAAAGCCGCATGTCCATTGTCATCGACAGCCGCTATACGGACATCAACCGCTGGATTGATCGTCAATTGGCAGATTTACGCGGTATCGCAGACAATGCGTCGGTGCAGTTATACCTGACCGTTTTCCATGAATCCGGCACCAGTGCCAGTGCAGATGATGCCCCGCCGGAATTGGGATATCTGGGCAATTTATTGGAAGTGGTCGGGGAGCGCGCCGGTTTTAAAAGCGAAATTCAAGGACCCCAGGTAAACGCCAATGTGCAAAAAGCCGGTGTTGCTGGCCTGGCCCTGATCGACATGGATAATTTCATCATCGTTTCCAGTTCAGGATTCCCCCCGCTGCAAGGACCTGTTCGGGCGTTTCTGGAACAAGCAGAACGAGGGGTAACTTCTGTTTCTGACGTGTTCATTAATGAACGTGGCAATTCCGCCATGGCCTTCCTTGTACCGGTTTATGCGGTGCAGGCCGATGAGTCTGCGGAATCGCAATTGGGTTATGTGGTTGGTGTTAAGGAGATTGCAGAGGAACTGTATCCCCTGTTGGAACAGCCCGGCGCGACGGAAGACACGGCTGAGACCATGATCGTGCGTCAGAATGGCAACAAGATCGAATATCTTACGCCGCGTGCCGATGGGACAGCTCCGCTGCAGAAAAGTCTGGCCGCTGATACGCCCAATCTGGCATCGGCCTGGGCGGTGCGCACCGTTGGCGGCTTTGCAACCGTAACCGACTATGTCGGGAACGAGGTTCTGGCAATCTCCCGGGCCTTCAATCAGGTGCCCTGGACGCTGGTCTATAAGGTGGATACAGCGGAAGCCCTGAAAGAATCCGAAGACCGGTTGCAATTGCTGATGATCGTTTTCGGGGTGATCATCATCCTGGTTCTGATCGGGATGCTGGCCCTGTGGTATTATGGAACGTCCCAGCGTGCGACGGAAGCGGCGGCTAAATTTGAAGAACTGGCCAATCGTTTCCAGGGTCAGCGGAACTTTATGCATACCGTGACCGACAGCCAGCCCAACAGCATCGTGATCCTGGATGAAAATGGTCATTACCGCTGGTTCAATAAAACCGCGCTGCAATTGTCCCGTATGGATCGGTCTGACATGTTTGATAAGCATGTCTCCGCCATTCTAGGGCCGGTTGAAGGCAAGCGCATTCATGCCTGGGTTAAAGAGGCCTTGGCCAAGAATGAGCGTCTGACCGTTACCCATGAAATGGAATTGGGGAATGATGGGCCTAAGGTCTATCGGACGGATTTCCAGCCACTTCCCGCGCGGGAAGACTTCCCACCGGGCGTGCTGATGGTCAGCCAGGATATCACCGAAAGCGTGCTGGAACGTGAAAAGCGTGAAACCGTGATGCGCCAGTTGGTTGGTACCTTGGTGTCGGTGGTGGATCGCCGCGACCCATTCTCTGCCAATCATTCGGTCCGTGTGGGTGAAGTGTCGCGCGCCGTTGCACAGGAAATGCAGGCCGAACGGGTGATGATGGAAACCGCTGCGATCGCAGGCAGCTTGATGAATCTGGGCAAGATCACTGTTCCCGAAGAACTGTTGACCAAACAGGGCAAGCTGACGGATGAAGAGGTCAGGATGATCCAGGAATCGGTGCTGACCAGCGCCGAACTGGTGTCTAAAATCGACTTTGACGGGCCGGTCTATGATACCCTGCGCCACTTGCAGGAACACTATGACGGCACGGGCACACCTGATGGTCTGGCGGGCAAGGATATCGTCGTTACGGCGCGCATTGCAGCCGTTGCCAATGCCTTTGTCGGCATGGTCAGTGCGCGGGCCTGGCGGTCGGGCATGAGTGTCGATAAGGCCCTGGATATCCTGCTGGCCGATGGTAACAAGAAATATGACCGCGCCGTTGTGGTGGCGTTGGCCAATTATCTTGATAACCGCGGTGGTCGCGAAGAATGGGCCAGCTATGGCGAGGCCCCCACGGAAACAGGAGCTTAAGGCATTCTGGACCCGGACCTTGCGTCGAAACATTGCGCACCACAGGGCGATTGCCTGATAGCGGTGGGTGACGTTCACGGCCATCTGGACTTGCTGGATGATCTGCTGAACCAAATTTCCAGCCGCCCCGATCGTGCAGGACAGGGCGGGCAGGATCGTCTGATCTTTCTGGGGGATTATGTGGACCGTGGTCCAAACTCCGCCCAGGTAATAGATCGCCTGTGTCAGGTCCAGCAAGACGCCCCGAATGCGGTGTTCCTGAAAGGCAATCATGAAGAAATGATGGTGTCCTTCCTGCAAGCAGGGGATTTGACCAAGGGCTATCACTGGCTGCGTAATGGTGGTGATGCGACATCGGAAAGCTATGGAGTCAGGCCCCCGGATGACCTGGAGGATACCAATGCACTGCTTGAATTCCGCAGTGAATTGGCCGCCGTGGTGCCCGACGCGCATTGGCAGTTTCTGGATGCCTTGCAGGTTTCTTATCGGGCGGGGGATTACATCTTTGTCCATGCAGGCCTGCGCCCCGGCATTCCCTTTGCGGATCAGCGGGACGAAGACATGATCTGGATTCGGGATCGCTTTCTTCACTCCGATGCTGATTTTGGGGGATGCGTGGTTCATGGGCATTCGCCCAGTCCCAGACCCGATATTCACCCCAACCGGATCGGTTTGGATACTGGCAGCGGGAAGGGTGGATATTTGACGGCGGGACTGTTCTGGAGTACCGAGGGAGCCTTCCTTCATGCCTATCCAGACAGGATTAGACACCAATGAGAGATACCGATCTTGCGGCCATTCTGGAGCAGATAAGCGCAGCCGCCGTGCTGTGTGTCGGCGATGTGATGCTGGACCGGTTCGTTGAAGGTCAAGTGGAACGGATTTCACCAGAAGCCCCGATCCCGGTCTTGAGTGTAACGCGTGAGCGTGCCGCCCTGGGCGGGGCTGCCAATGTGGCGCGAAATGTCTGTGCCTTGGGCACACGCTGTGTTCTGGTCGGTGTGGTTGGCGAAGACGTTGCCGCACAAGAGGTTCAGGGGTTGATTGATGGTGTTGCGGGGGCGAAGGCGCATCTGATCCCCGCTAGCGACCGCCCGACAGCGGTAAAAACGCGGTTTATGGCCGGGCGTGCGCAATTGTTACGCGCCGATCAGGAACGTCGCGGCCCTTTGGAGGCCCTGACGGCAGATGCGGTGCGCGATGCGGCCTTGTCGGCCCTGCCTTCTGTTGGTGCGCTGATCCTGTCTGACTATGGCAAGGGGGTGCTGTCCGACAGTCTGATTCAGGATCTGATTGCGGCAGCGGCCAGTCAGGGATGCCCGGTGATCGTGGACCCAAAGGGGCGGGATTTCTCCAAATATCGCGGCGCGGATCTGGTGACGCCCAACCGTGCCGAATTGGCGCTGGCCAGCGATGCGCCAACCGACAGCGATCAGGCCGTGATCGCGGCCTGTGAAACTGTGATCAGGGTTAGTGGTGTAAGGGGGGTCTTAGCGACCCGTTCTGAACAGGGCATGACCCTGTATCGACAGGATCCGTCGGGAACCGTGTCCGTCGATCATCTGCCCGCCCGCGCACGGGAAGTGTTTGATGTGGCCGGGGCGGGGGACACGGTGGTTGCGGCCCTGGCGGCGGGATTGGCCGCGGGCCTGTCACAGAAAGACGCGGCAACGCTTGCCAACCGGGCTGCGGGGATTGTCGTTGCAAAAACCGGCACCGCCGTTGCCTATCCCGGCGAAATCTTAAATGACAGCCATGAAGAAAGCTTCGCACGGGGGGAGGCCAAGGTCCTGACCCTGGCAGAAGCGCAGGATCGGGTTGCCGCCTGGCGACGGGCCGGGAAATCTGTCGGATTCACCAATGGCTGTTTCGATCTGCTGCATCCAGGTCATATCTCCCTGATTTCGCAGGCGCGGGCAGCATGCGACCGGCTGGTTCTGGGCCTGAACAGCGATGCGTCTGTTGCGCGCCTGAAGGGCCCCAGCCGCCCAGTTCAGGCAGAGGTCGCCAGGGCCAGTGTCCTGGCCGCGCTGGCCGATGTCGATATGGTCGTGATCTTTGGTGAAGACACCCCCATGACCCTGATCAAGGCGCTGGAACCGGATGTTCTGATCAAGGGGGCTGACTATACAAGGGAAACCGTGGTCGGCGCTAAGGAAGTGGAATCCTGGGGCGGTCGGATCGTTCTGGCCCAATTGGTGGAGGGGCAATCCACCACCAACACCATCGCCCGTCTGTCAGCAAAATAGCTAACTGCCGCTGGCATCCTGAACATAGGTGGTGATCGCGGCTGCGATCGCTGATGGGGCGCTGTCATGGGGGAACAGGGTCAGAAACCCGCCATCCGGCCCCATCAGATAGGCATTGGGGGAATGGCTGACCAGATAATCTTCCGGCGCGGCCCCTTCCGGGAAAACTTTTGCCCGATGGACACGATAGGCGATCACCGCCTGCTTCACAGCATCCGGGTCGCCCGACAGGCCCAGGAATTTTGGATGAAAGGCGGCAGCATAGGGACCGGCAATGTCAGGCGTGTCGCGCTCCGGGTCCACGGTGATGAAGATCGGCTGTACCTTGTCGATAATGCCAGGTGGGGTATCGTCCAAGGCTGTTGCCAGCCTAGACAAATCACCCGGACAGATGTCGGGGCAGAATGTATAGCCGAAATAGATCAACATGAACTGACCGCGAAAGTCTGAACTTGTGACCGTGTTTCCCCTTTCGTCCGTCAGGCTGAAGGGACCACCAAACAGATTGGGAGGAAACACGGTATCCGCCCGGGCGGATCCGATCCCGATCAGGATAAGGAGGGCGGTCAACAACGCCTTATTGCGGAACATAGGTCACGCCCGGCAGGCCCAGAATGCCAGTTCTTTCCAATTCCGCCTTGATTGTCGGGTCATTTTCGAACCAGCGAGCCGCGTCCTGGCCATTGCGTTCTGACCAATCCCTGGTGAACCAATTGGCGCGGCTCCATTTACCATCGGGCAATTCCCGTTTGAACTGTAGCGCGAACATGGTGATCTGATCTTTTTTGATCAACAGACCATCGGCTTCGATCTTCTTGCCACAGAAGGGGATTAGATCCGCCGTTGCGCCAGCGAAAATATCATTATTCTTAGCCGGTAGCAGCAGGGTTCCATCCTCCTGTAACAGGCCCAGTTGACGTTTTCCGTCACCACAATTTTCGGCGCAGTTTCCAGTCAATTCGCATAAAAGGTCGACCACGGTGACCTGAATGCGCGCCTTTTCTTCCCCATCAATGCCCCATGAATCAGCGGCTAGACTGGGATTGGAAACGCTTAACAGGCCGAATAAAAGGACGGGAAGGGATCGCATTTTCATGATGGGTGCTCCGCTCAGAAAGGCTGGATGCCGAAATCTTCGTGATTGATATGGACGATGCCATGATCGTCGGCGACCTGATCGACAATCAGGTAATTGACACCGTCGCGGGCGTATAAATCGCCATTTACGGTGACCTGATGGGTCTGAATTTCCACCAGTCGGGGATTGGCGACGCTGGTGTCATCCTCTTCCACTTTCAGGATCACATAGACCTGATCATCCTCCGTGCGAATGCTGACGGGAATCCCGCCCACGGCGCACCACACCGCGCATTTGTGATGCGCCGTGCCCAGCGCATACATGATTTCAGATGTGTAACACCAGGTATCAATCAACTCCCCGGTCAGGGTGACGCGCTGCCCTTCGGCGGCGTGCGTTGAAGACAGGGTGAAGCTGGATAGGGCGAAACACAGGGCGAAAGTCAGTTTCTTCATCAAACTTTACCTTATCCTTTGGTGTGTTGATCCACTGATACCATAGGGTCGGGTTTTTGATCCGCACAAATCACAGTCGCTTTATCACAAGTTTACCGCATGGAACGGATTGACCCCAGGGCCAGATCGTCCGAAAGAGGATGACCATTCATTTTAGCTGAGGCCGTATGACCCAAACATCCCGACTGTCGGAGTCACAGCGCGTTATTACCCCGCCGCCCTTTGCCGTTGCGGGATTGATCTTGTCCATGGCGCTGGTGGCGGTTGGCAATGGTCTGATTTTCGCCTATGTGCCGACGCGGTTGGGGGGATTGGGCTATCCCCCCTCGATGGCGGGATGGATACTGACGGGCATGGCGGCAGGGGGGTTCCTGGGGTGTCTGGCCGTTGGGCCTCTTGTGAAGCGGGTAGGGCATGCGCGGGCCTTTATGACATTGGCGGCGGTCATGTTGCTGACCCATCTTTTGATCGGCATGACCCTTGATCCGATCCTGTGGATTGGGGCGCGGTTCGCCTATGGTTTTTCTGTAACAGGCCTGTTCATCATCGCGCAAAGCTGGATGAATGATTCCTGCCCCAATGAGTGGCGCGGCCGCGTTATGGCGATTTTTTATATGTCCTATGTGCTATGTATCGGTCTGGGCGGGTATCTGATCGCGTGGATTGACCTTGAGACACCAATTGGTCCGATGATCGCGGTATTGTTTGGAACATTGGCAATCTTGCCAGTTGGGCTGACCAACTTACCCTCCCCACCACCGCCAGAGGCCGTCAAGGTTGCGCTGCGCGCGGTTTGGCGTATTTCCCCAGTCGGCCTTGCCGGGCTGATGGCGGTTGGGGGGCTGACCATGATGGTGCAGGGGTTTGCGCCGATTTATGCCCAGGAAACGGGGTATTCCCAATCAGATATAGGGTTGCTGGTTTTCCTGATGCAGTTTGGCATGATCGCCGTACAGATGCCCCTGGGTGCCCTGTCGGATCGTATGGATCGCCGGATCGTGCTGATAATTGCCTGTGTGATCATCGTGATTTTTGCATTGATCTGTACGCGGCTGGAGGGAATGAACCTGTGGCTGATGATTGCCTTGTTCGGGATCTGGGCTGGGGCCACGGAAACGATTTATGCCGTCGCGACGGCCCATGCCAATGACCGGGCAGAGCCGCAGTATTATGTTTCGCTGTCCATGACGATGTTGTTTGCGTGGTCCGCATCGGCCTTCATCCTGCCCGGTGCGACAACAGTTCTGACCGACCTTCTAGGGGTTACGGCCTATATGTATGTGGCTGTGGTGATCGCGTTGAGCTATGGGCTGTTTGTTGCCTATCGCATCATGCGAAAAGAGCCTGTGCCGGAGGAGGATCAGGAAGCCTATGAACCCCGCGCTGCCCAGGCCGCCTATGCCCCGGATCTCGCCGCCCCTGCCATCGCGGATGAAATAGACCAGCAGGTGCCCCGGTAAAGCATCATGCGTCCGCATGAGCTTAATATAAAAACCGCAGCATCACGCGTCCGCGTGAGCTTAATGTAAAAACCGCAGCATCATGCGGTCGCATCAGCTTAAGACAAACCAGCATCACGCATCCGCGCGTTGCTGGTGCTACGCGCGTAATCCTGCGACGGCAGAAAACTGTGCGGCGTCTTCCAGGGCTTGTGCCGTTTGCAGCAAGGTTTCCTCATCAAACGGTTTGCCGATCAATTGCAGGCCCAGCGGCAGGCCCTTGTGGTCCAACCCGGCGGGAACGGAAATTCCTGGCAGACCGGCCAGATTTACGGTCACGGTGAAGACATCGTTCAGATACATCTGGATCGGGTCATCCTGCTTGTCATCTATACCAAAGGCGGCAGACGGGGTGGCAGGGGTCAGCATGACATCGCATTGGGACCAGGCATTGCGGAAGTCTTCTGCAATGCGCGCGCGCACCTTCTGTGCTTTCAGATAATAGGCATCATAATACCCGGCAGACAGGACATAGGTGCCAATCAGAACCCGGCGCTGTACTTCATCCCCAAAGCCATCGCGACGGGTGTTCGCGTACATCTCGTCCAGGGTCTTGCCCTCGCTGCGCAGGCCATAGCGTACGCCGTCATAGCGGGCCAGGTTGGATGACGCCTCCGCCGGGGCGATGATGTAATAGGCAGGCAGCGCATATTTCGTGTGGGGCAGCGAGATATCGACGATTTCCGCACCGGCCGCCCGCAGCCAATCAATGCCGCGCTGCCACAGATCATCAATTTCATTGGCCAGGCTTTTCAGGCGGTATTCCTGGGGAATGCCGATACGCAGCCCTTTGACCCCGCGCTTAAGGGCGGCTTCAAAATCAGGAACGGCGATGTTGGCGCTGGTTGAATCCTTTGCGTCATGTCCGGCCATCGCGCCCAACATGATTGCACCATCGCGAACCGTTCGTGTGAAGGGCCCGGCCTGATCCAGGGAACTGGCGAAGGCGACGACACCCCATCGGCTGCACCGGCCATAAGTCGGTTTCAGGCCCACAGTACCGGTCAGGGCCGCAGGCTGGCGGATGGATCCACCCGTATCTGTACCAATGCTGGCCAGGGCGGAGCGTGCGGCAACAACCGCCGCCGACCCGCCGGACGACCCGCCGGGCACCAGGGCCTTGTCCGGATCGGTCTTATCCTGCCAGGGATTGCGCACAGGCCCATAGTAACTGGTCGTGTTGGACGACCCCATGGCGAATTCGTCCAGGTTGGTTTTGCCCAACAGCACGGCACCCGCCGACCACAGCTTGCTGCTGACCGTCGATTCATAGGGCGGTTTGAACCCGTCCAGAATGTGAGAGGCCGCCGTCGTCAGCACCCCTTCGGTGCAGTACAAATCCTTAACGCCCAGGGGAATGCCTTCCAATGGGCCCGCTGTACCTGCGGCCAATCGTTCATCACTTTTCACAGCCATAGCGCGGGCCTGGTCTGGCGTTTCAGTGATATAGGCATTCAGCGCCCTGGTCTTATCCATGGCGGCCAGATAGGCCTCCGTCAGTTCGACAGCGGTGAATGCTTTCTTGCGCAGGCCGTCTCGGGCATCTGTCAGGCTTAAATCCAGAAGGTCGTTCATCGCCCCCAGCTCCTATTCAACAACTTTGGGGACGGAGAAGAAATGACCGACCGGGTCTGGCGCATTGGCGACGATTTTTTCCGGATAGCCACCATCTGTCACTTTATCCTCCCGCCATTGGGCGGTCATCTCAACGGCCGATGACATGGGTTGCACGCCGTCCGTGTCCACTTCGGACAATTGCTCGACCCAGGCGACGATCGTATCCAGTTCCGATGCCAGCGTTTCCTGACGGTCTTCTGGCAAGGCGATGCGCGCCAGATGGGCAACGCGGGCGACGGTTTTGGTATCAATGGCCATGGGCGGCTCTCTGCGTTGGATATCGGGATGAATTTGTGCGCGGAAACTATCACCCGCCTTCCAGCGCGGCAAGTCGTCAGGCTTGCCCAAAGGCCAAACCCGCCCTATGCACAGTCATGATCTTAGAAACCGTCTATGACCTGCCTGCAGGCGTCAGCCTTTTGGGCCTCGATCTGGGGGAAAAAACCATCGGGGTCGCCATTGGTGACCCGGCCGGCAGCATTGCGTCGCCCCTGGAAACCATCCGGCGTGCAAAGTTCACGCAGGATGTCGCGCGGCTGGGGGAAATCGTGGCGGATCGCCGGATTGGCGGCCTGGTCATCGGCCTGCCGGTCAATATGGATGGGACGGAAGGCAAGCGCTGTCAGTCATCGCGCCAATTCGCCCGCAATCTGATCTCTGTCGCCAAATGGGACATGCCCATCGCCTTCTGGGACGAACGCCTGTCAACCAGTGCGGTGGAACGGGTGCTGATCGAACAAGCGGATATGACACGAGCGCGCCGCGGTCAGGTGGTCGATAAAATGGCAGCCAGCTTTATTCTGCAAGGCGCATTGGACGCACGGCGACTGCGCCCGCTATAGCATGCTGGTATGGCCGTCCACGCTGATCGCCTGGCCGGAAATCCTTGCCCCTGCCTTGGAACACAGAAACAGCGCCATTTCGGAGATGTCTTCTGCGGTGACGAAACAGCGCATGCTGGTGTCCTTCACGTAATCGTCGCGGATCTGATCAACACTTTTACCGGTCGTTAAGGCCTCGTCCGCGATCACGCGGTCCATGCGGTCGCCTTCGACGGAGCCGGGACACAGGGCATTGACCCGCACACCGAATGGGCCAGCCTCTGCCGCGGCCGTTTTGGTCAGGCCGATAATTGCCCATTTCGCCGCACAATAGGGGCTGCGTTCCGGATAGCCATACAGGCCGCCTGTTGAGGAAAAATTGATGATAGAGCCGGAACCCTTTGCCTTCATCGGCCCCAATACGCGCCGAAGGCAATGATAGGCCCCGGTCAGGTTCACAGCGACACAGGCCGCCCAGGCTTCGGGATCGGTATCCTCGATCACCCCGGTCGGTCCTTTTATCCCAGCGGCATTGATCAGAATATCCACGCCCCCTAAATGGGCCAAGGCAGCATCAAAGAACGCATCAACCTCCACACGGTTTGAAACGTCACAGCGCTGGTGCGCAATGCCATCGGGCAGGCTGGACAGGCCCTTGGTATCGACATCGCCTGCAAAGACCGCAGCCCCTTCACGATGCAACTGCTCCGCAATGGTCCGTGCGATGCCACCCCCCGCGGCGGTCACGATGGCGCGTTGTCCGGCGAATCTGCTCATTTTGCTTGCCTCATAGGGTGGCGACCAACACTGTTCGCGCACCATGCTGGACACGGAACAAAGCGACAAGAATGAAGTGCAGGAAGGGCAGGGCGATGATCGTCTTTTCTGTGCGAAATGCCATGCCACAGTGACGCGGCAATGTTTCGCCATTGATCGGCGCGGCGCACATCAACACACGGTCTTCAATCCAGCAGGCCATGTCTTCACGGTACAGTGTTTTATTCATGCACCAGGCGCCGGAATGTTGGGCCGACCCAGCACGCAATTTTCCTGGTTTCCGGGACTCGCATGGCGGGTGGCGCTGTGTGTTGAATGCGGCACCCATATCGGGTGGGAATTCAGCGGCCCTGAAACATTCTTTGGCCTGATCAAACCCGCTTTGACGACCAGCCCAAACCCTTAACCCCTTGATCCTTCGCGGCGGGACAGGAAGGCCAGACGCTCAAACAGATGAACGTCCTGTTCATTCTTCAATAATGCGCCATGCAGCGGGGGGATGGCCTTGCTGGGATCTGTTTCACGCAATGTTTCGGGGGAGATATCTTCCACCATCAACAATTTGATCCAATCCAGTAATTCGGAGGTTGAGGGGCGCTTTTTCAGGCCTTGAACCTCGCGCACCTGGAAGAACAGGGCCAGGGCCTCACTCAACAGGCGCTTTTTGATGTCGGGGAAGTGAACCTGAACGATCTGTTCCATCGTCTCAGGGTCCGGGAAGCGGATGAAATGGAAGAAACAGCGCCGCAGGAAGGCATCGGGCAGTTCTTTTTCATTATTCGATGTGATGATCACGATGGGGCGCTTTTCCGCCCGGATCACTTCCTTCGTCTCATAGACATGGAATTCCATGCGATCCAGTTCCAGCAACAGATCATTGGGGAATTCGATATCGGCCTTGTCCACCTCGTCAATCAGCAAGACAGGCGCGGGGTCGGATGTAAAAGCCTCCCACAGTTTTCCCTTAATGATGTAATTGCGGATATCGTGGACCCGTTCGTCGCCCAACTGGCTGTCGCGCAGGCGGCTGACCGCATCATATTCATACAGGCCCTGCTGTGCCTTGGTGGTGGATTTCACATGCCATTCGATAAAGGGACGGTCCAGGGCGGTTGCGATTTCTCGCGCCAATTGGGTTTTACCCGTGCCAGGCTCCCCCTTGACCAGCAAGGGGCGTTGCAGCGTGACCGCTGCATTCACGGCAACGGCAAGATCTTCGGAGGCGACATAGCTGGACGTGCTGGTAAAACGCATTGACGATGATCCTGAAGGCAAGGGTTACGGATGGGCACAGACCCTAGTGTGCGCCCCTTGCGCAATCAAGACTCTCGCGCACCATTCTAGCCTTGAAGGGCGATTAAGGTGCGCAATGTTCCAGACGCCAGATTTGAGGAAAATCCCGCATTGATCTGTGCGGTTCCCGTGGCATTCGCCGCCGCCAGATTGGAGAGCAGGGATACCTGGGCCGCCAGGGAGTCTGTTGGCTCACCAGCCGCCTTTGCCTGGGACAGGGCTGATTGCATGAAGCCCAGCAGGTCGGTCTTTTCGTCCAATTTTCCGCCAGAGTAATAATTGCCCGGCAGATTTGACAGGAATTCGGCACCCTTGGTCTGGAGTTGCAGGATGTCCTGATCGCTGACAACGCCGCTGTCTTTTAATGCGCCAGCCAGTTGGTCCACTTCCGTGGGGGAAATGCCATTGACGTCGAACATTTTCGCGATGTCGGCAAAGGACAGGCTTGTTGATTTTACGTCTTTATCGATTGTATTGAACAGGTTGGCGATAAAGGAATTTGCATTTGAATCGGCAACGTCCTCTTTTTCCGGACGCTTTTCCGTTCCCGTTAATAGGGAGGCTCCTGCACTGAAAAGACTAAACGTTGCGGCTTCCAGCATAACCCAAATCCTCAATCGGTTTGCATTGAGGGTAGATAAGCAAATTTTATGCCATAGTACGAGTTATGCAGGCTTCTTGAGTGCCGAGTGCTCTCTCAGGGGTTCGCTTTCCACAATCAATTGGGTGCGGTCACTGGCATAATAGGACAGTCCGTATTCAATTGCGCGTCCATCCATGTCCACATTGATGCTTTCTGTCTGCAAGACCGGGCGTGTCGGTGGCTGCTGTAGGTGGGCTGCCAGTTGGCGCGTTGGCATGGTGGCGGTGATGCGTGTGGAAAACCTTTTGTAATCATGTACGCCACAGGCATCCAGGGCTGCGGTGATCGATAAAGTGTCACGAAAGGCTGCAATCATCCCCTCAAATCGCTTTGCGGGGAAATAATGGGTGGCAACACTGATTGGGCGACCGTCAACTTCACTGACAGCTTCCAACAGCACGACGGGGGCACCTTTTCGCAGGTCTAGATTTCGCGCAATGACCGCATCGGCACGGACCTGTTCGGTCCGCAACAGGGTTTTGCTGGGCATGCGGTTGCCGCTGGTGATGTTTTGGGTAAAGCGGGTACGCTCCCCAATGGGATATTCGATCAGGTCGCTTTGAACAAATGTGCCGCGCCCTTGCTCAATTCGGACCTTGCCAACTTCCTGAAGGTGACTCATCGCGCGACGAACGGTGTGACGATTTACAGCAAAGCGACGGGACAGGTCCGCCTCTGTGGGAAGGCGGTCCCCAGGCTCATAGACACCCTGGTCTATTTCGGCCTCTAAAGTGCCGGCAATTTGTCGCCAGATTGGTTCTCCATCAGTTAGATACACGACTTGCCCCTTTGGTTATGCCATTCGTCACAAGAATTTCATCAACAACGCCATGCTTCGATCTTGCAATTGGGTCTAAGCTTAGGCATCTTATATTTGTCTAGACGTCTATACGAAAATCTAACGACTGTCTAGACCTTTGACTGGTTTGTTGAGTGTCGCAGCATCTTTGTCTGAACGGGAGATAATTTTGTGAGGAATGAAAGTTCCAGCCCAGATACAGGGAACAACCGGTCTTGGGAGGTGCCTTTGTCCGATGACCAGCGCGCCCGACAAGGCTGGATGGGCGTCTTGTCCATGGCCCCTTCCGCCCGTCTATGCGACTTGTTCGATGCGCTACCAGAAAAGCCGGGTTTTGAGTTTCTGCGGAAACCGGAAAGCGGTTTGATCATGACCCAGGGCCGTGTCGGTGGCACGGGCGGCGCGTTCAATATGGGTGAGATGACCGTCACGCGCTGTAGTGTGAAACTGTCAGATGGAACTGTCGGCCATGCCTATCAAGCGGGGCGTGACAAGAAAAAGGCGCGCTGCTGTGCGTTGTTGGACGCGATGCTGCAACAGCCGGAGCGTCAACGGGAAATCATGAATTCAATCATAGAGCCGCTAAAAGCGGAACAAGCGGCGCGAGACCTTGCGCGCGCAAAAAAGGTTGCAGCGACGAAGGTTGATTTTTTCACCCTTGTGCGGGGGGAGGATTAAACGATGAGCCTTACCGATTTGGCCCCTGGTTTTGCAGACCCGGTTCGCGATGCTGCTGTCAGCTTTCGGACCATTCTGGATGCGATGGCTAGGCCTGGCGACGTGAAATCGCTGCCCGTTACGGCCCCGGTTCCGGCCCCTTTCAATGCAGCGGCGATATGCGTTGCCTTAAGCCTGCTGGATCCAGATACGCCCTATTGGCTGGCCCCGGATTTGCGCAATGACCGCATCATTGGACATTTCAGCTTCCATACCGGGGCTCCCTTTGAAGCAGATATTCATAAGGCACAGTTTGCTTTTTTCCCGGTCGCGGATCTGGCGCGGGTCATGAAGGATTTATCGATTGGCACGGATGAATATCCGGACAGATCTGCGACAGCCATTGCTTTGGTGCCTGGCTTTGATTCCGCTGGTGGCGTTCGGTTGGCCGGGCCTGGTATTGAAACAACATGTGATTTTGCACCAGGTGGAATGACGACGGACGCCTGGAACGCGCTGGAGCGTAATGCGATGCTGTTCCCGTTGGGAGTGGATACCATTTTCGCGGGGCCAGACAGTCTTGCCGCGATTCCCCGCAGCACACGCCTGACCCAGTTGGAGGCATAGACCTATGTATGTTGCTGTAAAAGGTGGTGAGCGCGCGATTGACAACGCCCATCGTTTGCTGGCCGAAGATCGACGTGGGAAGACGTCGACGCCGGACCTAACGGTTGATCAGATCCGCGAACAGATGAAGCTGGCTGTAGATCGTGTGATGACCGAAGGGTCCGTTTATGATCCGGACCTGGCCGCCCTGGCGCTGAAACAGGCGCGTGGAGATATGATCGAGGCAATCTTTCTGGTGCGTGCCTATCGCACAACATTGGCGCGGTTTGGGTCCAGTTTACCGGTAGAGACCGGTTCGATGAAGATTGATCGTCGTATTTCCGCCGCCTTCAAGGATGTGCCGGGGGGTCAAATTCTGGGTCCGACATTCGATTACACGCACCGGCTGATCGACTTCAAACTGGCGGCAGATGGTGGCGATCCAGAGGAAGCGATTTCCATGGATGACGCAATGCCCCAGGCGCGGCATGTGCTGGACCTGCTGGCGGGGGAAGGGCTAGTGGAAACCCCAGAAGCATCCCAGGATCAGGCACCGCCTGGTGATATCACCCGCACCCCGGTTGAATTTCCGATGGACCGATCGACGCGCCTGCAAAGCCTGGCGCGGGGGGATGAGGGATTCCTGCTGGCGCTGGGCTATTCGACCCAGCGTGGCTATGCCCGAACCCATCCCTTTGCCGGTGAAATTCGGGTTGGCCGGGTTGCGGTGGAATTTCAGCCGGAAGAGCTGGGCTTTCCGATCCAGATCGGTGAAATGGAAATGACCGAATGCAACATGATCAATCAGTTCCAAGGATCCAAAACCGTTCCGCCCCAATTTACCCGTGGCTATGGAATTGCACTGGGACATGGGGAGCGCAAGGCAATGGCGATGGCGCTGGTAGACCGGTCACTGCGGGCAGGGGAATTGGGAGAGGAACGCACAGCCCCGTCTCAGGATGAGGAATTCGTCCTGTCCCATTGCGACAATGTGCAGGCCACGGGCTTCGTGGAGCATTTGAAGCTGCCCCATTATGTGGATTTTCAGTCAGAGCTTAATCTGGTGCGAAAGATGCGCCGGCAGGTGGAAGACGGCATCGCCTTTGCTGGCAAGGAGGCTGCGGAATGAGCACGGAAACACAAGACGACGGGCTGGAATACAATTTCGCCTATCTGGATGAACAGACCAAGCGGATGATCCGGCGTGCCTTGCTGAAGGCCGTTGCCGTGCCTGGGTATCAGGTTCCCTTTGCCGGGCGCGAAATGCCCATGCCCTATGGTTGGGGCACGGGCGGAATTCAGGTCACGGCCTCTATCCTGGAACCTGATGATGTTTTGAAGGTGATCGATCAGGGGGCTGATGACACGACCAATGCGGTTTCCATCCGCAAGTTCTTTCAGCGTGTCGCAGGGGTTGCGACGACGGAAAAGACTGAGGGCGCAACCCTGATTCAAACCCGTCACCGCATCCCCGAAATGCCCCTGCATGAAGGACAGATTCTGGTCTATCAGGTGCCAATCCCGGAGCCGTTGCGTTTTCTGGAACCGCGTGAGACCGAAACCCGGAAAATGCATGCGCTGGAAGAATATGGCCTGATGCATGTGAAATTGTATGAGGATATTGCGCGCCATGGTCACATCGCCACCACCTATGCCTATCCGGTAAAGGTGAATGATCGCTATATCATGGACCCATCGCCAACGCCGAAATTTGATAATCCGAAAATGAACCGTTGTGCCGCCCTGCAATTGTTCGGGGCGGGTCGGGAAAAGCGGATATATGCCGTGCCACCCTATACCGATGTGGTCAGCCTGGACTTTGAGGATCACCCCTTTGAAATTCAGGCTTGGGACAATCCGTGCTCTTTATGCGGCGAAACCAACAGTTTTCTGGACGAGGTGATCATGGATGATCAGGGCACGCGGATGTTCGTCTGTTCCGATACCGATCATTGTACGACACGTCAGCAGCAGGGCTATCAAGGCCCTGGGCAGGAGGCTGCGGAATGACTGAGACCGAAAACCTGCAAACACCGCTGCTGTCGGTCCAATCTGTTACCAAAACATATGGGCCGCATCTGGGGTGTTCCGACATCAGCTTTGACCTGTATCCTGGGGAAGTGGTCGGTATTGTTGGAGAGTCCGGGTCGGGCAAGACAACGCTTTTGAACTGTTTGGCCGGTCGGTTGACGCCAGATGCAGGGAAGGTTCTTTACACGGACCGCCTGGGTTCTGCATTGAATGTGCATACCGTGTCAGAGCCTCAGCGCCGTATGCTGATGCGCACCGATTGGGCCTTTGTGCATCAACATGCGCGGGATGGATTGCGTATGACCGTCAGCGCGGGCGGCAATGTCGGCGAACGCCTGATGGCAGGCGGCGCGCGCCACTATGGCAATATTCGCGAACAGGCGCTGGATTGGCTGGAAAAGACAGAAGTGGATGTCAGCCGCATCGATGACCGCCCGGATACATTCTCCGGCGGGATGCAGCAACGATTGCAGATCGCGCGAAATCTGGTGACCGGTCCGCGTCTGGTCTTCATGGATGAGCCAACAGGGGGGCTGGATGTGTCTGTCCAGGCCCGGCTGCTGGATCTGTTGCGGGGGCTGGTGTCTGAAATGGGCCTCAGCGCGATCATAGTTACCCATGATCTGGCCGTCGCGCGGTTGTTGTCGCATCGGCTGGTGGTGATGCGGCGCGGACAGATTGTTGAAACCGGCCTGACCGATCAGGTGCTGGATGATCCGCAAGATGCCTATACCCAATTACTCGTATCCTCCGTCCTGCATCCATGAGACGGGGAGGGAGCTTTTATGACTGAGTTACTGCGCCTGAAAGACGTTGAAAAATCCTTCACCCTGCACAACCAGGATGGGATCACATTGCCGGTCTTCAAGGGTTTGACCATGCAGGCCCATGCCGGGGAATGTGTTGCCCTGGCGGGGCCATCGGGCATGGGAAAATCCACACTGATGCGCATGATCTATGGCAATTATCTGTGCCAGGGCGGCCAGGTAGAGGTGCTGCATAAGGGGGACTGGGTCGATATCGCAAAAGCCAATGCACGCGACATCTTGCAGGTGCGGCGCTGGACATTGGGCTATATCAGTCAGTTTCTGCGGGTCGTCCCCCGGGTGTCGACCCTGAATGTCGTGGCTGAACCCTTGATTATGCGCGGCGTTGATGGGGGAACAGCGCGGGATCAGGCCGCCGCGATGCTGACAAAGGTGAATTTGCCGGAGTCCTTGTGGCACCTTGCCCCCGCGACATTTTCCGGTGGGGAACAACAGCGTGTGAATATTGCACGGGGATTTGTTGCGGATTATCCGGTAATGCTGCTGGATGAGCCAACCGCATCGCTGGATCAGACCAATCGCGAGGCGGTGCTAGATTTGATCAGAACCTCAAAAGCGGCGGGACGGGCTTTGGTTGGTATCTTTCACGATGCCGATACGCGGGCGGCGGTTTGTGACCGGGAATTCTCCATTGGGGATTTCAAGGTTTCCGCCTGAACACAAGATATGGAATGGGACATGAACGACATTCGAAGCGCCACCAGGAACGCCAATCTGCAAGATGCTCTTGGGACAACCATTTTTGCCAATGCGCGCGTTATTCTGGCTGATCGCGTTATGCCGGCCGGCCGCGTGACCGTGACGGATGGGCTGATCACGGCCCTTGAAGAAGGGGACGCGGTTCCGTCCTTGCCGGGTGCGGATGTTATTGATTGCGCGGGGGATTATCTGATGCCCGGCATGATCGAGCTTCATACCGATAACATTGAAAAGCACATCATGCCCCGCCCCGGTGCGGTGTGGCCGTCTGTTGCGGCCTCTATCGCCCATGACACGCAAATCATTTCTGCGGGCATCACAACGGTTTATGACAGCGTTTCCGTTGGGGCCTTTGATGAGGGCGATATTCGCCTGAAGGCGCTGCAGGATATTTGTGATGCGCTGGAGATGGGCGAAAAAGACGGCCTGTTCAAGGCGCGCCATCTGGTTCATCTGCGCTGTGAAATCTGTTTCCCGGATCTGGAGAGCCTTTTAGCCCCTTTGATCAACCGCCCCTTGACCGGGCTGGTGTCGATCATGGATCACACACCGGGACAGCGTCAGTTCGTCGATGAAAGTAAGTATGTCCAATACTACAAACACAAAAAGGGCTTCAACGATGAACAGATGAAGGTCTATATGGATGAACGCCGGGTGGAACAGGGCCTGTATGGCGAAAAGAACCGCCGCTATGCCGTTGATCTGGCCCATCAGCACGGGCATGCCCTGGCCAGCCATGACGACGCGACCGTAGACCATGTTGCAGAGGCCATTTCCGACCGCATGACCATTGCGGAATTCCCAACCACGGTCGCAGCAGCCGAAGCGTCCCATGCGGCGGGCCTGGCCGTCCTGATGGGCGCGCCAAATCTGGTGCGCGGCGGGTCGCATTCCGGGAATGTGGCTGCGATTGAATTGGCCAGGCTGGGGCTTCTGGATATTGTTTCCAGCGATTATGTCCCGGCCAGCTTGGTCCATTCTGCCTTCTTGCTTGTCGATCAGGCCGACACGATGGACTTGCCAGCCGCCGTGGCGACCGTCACCCGCAATCCTGCACGGGCCGCCAAATTGACGGATCGTGGAGAAATTGCCGTGGGGCTGAAAGGTGATCTGGTGCGGGTTCATGACCATCGGCACCATCCTATCCTGCGCGGTGTTTGGCGCGACGGCGTGCGGGTCTCCTGACCTATGAAGACCGGGCGTTTGGAGGCTGGGTGTTTTATTGGGGTGGTCGGGCCAAGCGGTGCTGGCAAGGACAGCTTGATTGATGCCGCCCGCCGCCATTTCGGGCAGGATGGTCCCATCCGCTTTGTCACCCGTTCCATCACCCGCCCGCATGACGCAGGTGGAGAGGCCCATGAGGCCCTTTCTGATGCTGCATTTCAGACCAGAGCCGCCGCTGGAGGGTTTGCCCTGCATTGGCAGGCCCACGGGCTTTCTTACGGTATCCCCAAAGATATCGACGGGACGCTGGCGCAAGGGCGCGCGGTGCTGGTTAATTTATCGCGCAGCGTTATCGATGATATCCGCACGCGCTTTGCCAACCGTTTGATTCTGGTTGTGACCGCCAGTCCGGATATCCTGGCCCAAAGGTTAAGCGCGCGGGGCAGAGAGTCTGCAACAGATATCGAAGCCAGATTGCGTCGATCCCCCCCTGAATTCCCGCATGGTCCGGATGTTTTGACACTTCGCAATGACGGGGCACTGGCTGATGCAGAAGCAGCATTCATCCGCGCCCTGGATCAACAGGTGCTATCCTAAAGGAATGCGCGCGACGATGCGGAAGGGGCTGCCGTCGTCTGGTTCCCCATATATGCACAAATCCTGTAACAGGGTAGGTGCTGTCAGTATGTGGCTCATTCTGGGGCCCAAGGCTGCGGCGACTGCCTGCCTGTCCATTTCTTGTAACCGGCTGGTCAGGGTGATGTGGAAGCGGAAGTCATCCAGCACATAGGGATAGCCCCAGCGCAGCAGGTTCGCATCCTGATCGGGCGTCAATCCAGCCGCACGTCGCTTTTCAATCTCACCTTCCGATGCGGGGCGTCGAAACTGATCCAGTTCTGCGACACAGCGTCCTGCCACAATGCGCAAAGAAGGCGATGGTTCGGCGGGACATAAGGCCAGGAACCCACTTAAATCTTTTAAGTATAAGGGCGACAGCGTTACGGAACTGAGTGTTACGGCAAGATCTGACACCGCCTGTTTCAAGGCGTCATACTCTGTGCCATCGGCTAAAACAAAAGGCGGCTTCAAGGTTCCGTGCAGGGCATAGTGCCGGGGTGCCTTGATGATCGTTGAATGCGTATCCTCAGAATATCCGGGCAAGGGACTGGTTGGCAGGGACGCGCCTGTTTCAGGATCTGTTCCAAACCATGATTTACCGAAATCATGTAAAGGCTCATTGGGCCGTGGTCCAAAATACACGGCATAGCGCTTGTAGCCCATAGAATGGATCCTAGCCTGTTCTTTTCAGGGACTTGTAGAAGACGGTTCGATCACTCTCAATAAAGTCCAGCGCGGTATAGAACTTCTTTAGATTTTGTTCCAATCCATCCGGGGTGACAACCACACTGACCATTTCAGCCCCCTGATCCTGACAGAAATCAATGACCGTTCGCATCAGATGCTTTGCCAGCCCTTTCCCACGATAAGCAGGCAGCACGTAAAGATCCTCCACCTCTGCGCAGGCACCAAATTCCACGCCCCAGGTAATCGTGGCTGTCACAAGCCCGACAAGGCCGCCATCCGGCGCGACCGCTACCAGCATTTTGGATCCAGGTGCACGGATCATCGCCATCAGGTTTTGCCATTGGCGATCAGGATTCAGCACAATGCCCTCTTCCGCATAAAAAGCGGAATACAGGGATTGAAGCGCGGGACCATCCTGTTCGGTCGCGTCGCGCAGGGGGAGGGTTTCTGTTTTGCTCATGGGACTGTTTTAGGAAGACTTTATTTTAACGTCAAACTGTTCAATTTGCGCAGCGCATCATATATCAACTTCCGAATTTATCGACAGATCCATTCGTTGCGTATATCGGCGTTGTATTGGAATTAAATTCACATGCAACCTTATGGTTATTCTTTGGTTCGACAATGGGTTTCTTTTTAATTATCGGTAAATTGAATTCAATGATAGGGATTGCTGACAGGCAGGGATTACTTTGATGGGTCATGTTTTTGGGGAAGCAAAAGGTGACAGGTACTAACACAAATACGCCAATTAGCCGTCATCGGCGCCTACCCTCGTTAAGTGCCTTGCGGGCGTTCGAGGCGGCGGCCCGCCACAGCAGCTTTCGGATGGCTGCGGATGAGTTGAATGTGACGCATTCCGCCATCAGCCATCAGGTCAAGGCATTGGAGGATCATTTATCCGTTCCCCTGTTTTCGCGCGGCGGGCGTGCTGTTCACCTGACGGAGGAGGGGCGTATCCTGTTTCCCATCCTGCGGGAGGCTTTTGATAACATCCTTGCCGGGACGGAAATGCTGCGCCGTCAGCACAGTTCAGGACCGTTGACGATCCAGGTTTATGTCACCCTGGCGGTCAAGTGGCTGCTGCCGCGCCTTCATTCTTTTTCCAAGGAACATCCAGATGTTCAAATAGCCTTGGCGACATCGTATACCGATTGGGATTTTGCGCGGGGCGAAGTCGATGCGGCGATTTTGTTCGTTGAGACAAAGCATGCAGACTTGGATTATACATCCCTGGGTAAGGCAAAGTTGTTTCCGGTTTGCGCGCCCAGCCTGTTGGACTCTGGTCCGCCCTTGACGCGCCCGGAAGATTTACGCCATCACCGATTGCTGGAAGTTTATCCGGCAAAAAATGACTGGCCTGATTGGCTGAATGCAGCGGGCATTACCGACCTTAGCCCATCCCCAAAAGGATCGCGTTTCGATAGTTACCTTCTGGCGTTGGAGGAAGCTGCCGCTGGGGAGGGGGTATCCCTGGCGACCCAGGCTTTTGTGGCGGATGATCTGAATCGTGGACGCCTGGTTAAGCCCTTTGAGTTTTCAGTCGAAAGCCGCGCGCCCTGGTATTTCGTCTGTCCGAAAGAGCGTCGGAACGAACCGCGTATCCTGAAATTTAAGGATTGGTTACAGGCGTGCCTGAAGACATCAGCCGAAGGGGCCGGGCTTGATTGAGCATGGTTAAATCTAGACTCGCATGACGCGCTTTCATCGGGTATGTATTGACGGCCCAGAAGGGTGTTAGGGGATATAAAAGCCATCAACGCACTGAGTCGATTGGCGGGGCATCGCTGAGCTAAATATCAGTAGATGCGCCACAATCCGGGTCACTGGTATTCGGTAATGGGCAGGTATGACGGATTTCCAAGCAGGGTCGGGCCAGACAGGTTCGGGAACGGGAAAATCAATTAAGGCAAGGTTCGCGAGGCTCTTTCGAGAGCGTGAACTGCTGCTTAGATCTGAAGGGCAGGTCCGGTATTTAAGGCTAAGGCCTGTTCCCCAAATGGTTGTGGCCGGTTTGTTCTGTGGGACATTTCTGTGGCTTGCCGGGGCGAATGGTTATGTCTGGCTTCAGAACCAATATCTGGACAAAAAGCAGATGGAAATTCTGGAAGCGCGCGTTGCCTATGAGCAATTGCGCGGCGACTTGCAGAATTATCAGCATCAGCTTGCCGGGTTGGCAGACGGTATTTTAAGCAAGAATAACAATGTCGTCCCTCAGGGCGCGGTAGAATTGCAGGAATTGGCCAGTGTTACCAATGGCATCGAAAGCGCGTTTGATCAGATAAATCGCGACCTGGATCTGACCCAGGCGGATCGGGACCGCATTATTCAAAGCCGGGATGCACTGCATACGCGAATTGCAGAATTGGAAGAAGCCCTAGGCGGGGCGCGAACCACAGTTTCCAACTTAGAAGAAACGGTTTTGGAGCGCGACGTCATTCTGTCCAAGGAACGGCAGAAAATTGCATCCCTGACCGATGCTGGCGAGGAATTGCGCGATAAGGTGGCGCGGCTGGATTACTCATTGACGCAAGCCAATGGCAAAATCGATACCCTTGAGACCCGGCTTCAGATCACAACTGCAGCGCTGTCAGAGGAAAGAACCCGCGTTGAAGGGTTGGATGATATTCGCGCGCGTCTGGCGCAGCAGGTTGAGACGCTGCAATCCGGGTTGTCCGCAGCAGAGGCCCGCGGTGAGCGCCTGACAAACAATGTCGCAAACTTAACCGAAAGCTTAAAGGAACTGGAAACCGAGCGCGTCGCCATGGCGGGGGAGCGGGAGGCGCTGACATCCGATCTGTCTGTGGTAGAGGCTGAACTGAATCTGCATCAGGCCGCGACCGATAAGACCCGCCATCGCCTGGAAGTCGTTGTTGCCCGGTTGGCGGAACTGACCAATGACAAATATACCGGACCCAAGGATGCCGGGGATGTTAGTGCCTTGCAGGCGCTTGAATCCCAGATCGGGGATTTGTCGGCGGAACTGCGCACGGCACGCAACAATGCGGTGGATATGGAAACGGCAATTGGTGAGGTCGTTGTTGGTCTGGCGCAGGTTGCGGGAGATTCGCCCGGTCGATTGGATACACTGGATGCCCCCGAACAAAAAGTATCACTGACCCGTGAATTGCTGGATGAAGTAACCAGTGTTCAGCAAAATCAGGCCGTTCTAATCTCTCGCCTGACGGACGAGGCAGAGCTTGGGATTTCGCGCAATGAGGCTGTTTTGGAAATGGCCGGGCTGGATGTTGATCGGCTGTTGCGCAGTGCGGGTTTTGAGGCCGGGACGGGTGGCCCCTTGGAAATTATACCTGAGACGACTGGGGCGTTGCCGGATCATGGTGTTCAGGTCGCCAGCGCTGACCCCGGGGATGTGATCGGCAGTCCCGGCGCAGAACTGGCGGAAGATGTTGAAATTCTGCAAAGTCGCCTGGCCCGCATGTCTGCCTTGAACGACCTGATGCGCTGTGTCCCTTTGATCTCGCCGGTCGATAATTACCAACTGACCTCTCCTTATGGCCAGCGTAAGGACCCGATCAACGGCAAACTGGCGATGCATAGTGGGATTGATATCGGCGGCTGGGCTGGTATTCCGGTTCATGTTTCTGCGCCGGGCAAGGTGGTTTTTGCCGGACGCAATGCCGGATATGGCTATATGGTTGAAGTGGACCATGGCTGTGGCATCACGACGGTTTATGCACATTTACGGCGCATTAAGGTCAAGGTGGGTCAGGTCTTGGAACATCGCACCGTAATCGGTACACTTGGCAGCACGGGGCGCAGCACCGGGCCGCATGTCCATTATGAGATTCGCGTTGATGGCGCAGCCATGGATCCGGTCGGCTTTATCGAAGCAGGGCGTCATGTTCACAAAATCTAAGCGTGACAACACAATGTCGAAGCAATCATCTGCTACAGCAAGCACGGCAAAACCACAGCGTCCAGGCCCCCCCTCTATTGTGGCCGCAGATATGCGGATTGTGGGCGATCTGGAAACGGAAGGCGATGCGCAAATTGATGGGCGCATTGATGGGGATTTACGCACCCGCACGGTCACGATCGGGCAGGGTGCGACAATTAACGGGTCCATTTGTGGGGAAACAATTAGAATATCCGGCACTGTGAATGGGGAAGTGCGCGGCGGCACTGTTATCCTGACGGCGACGGCAAAGGTGATTGGGGACATTCATCACAAAAGCCTGTCTATCGATGCCGGGGCTTTCTTACAGGGGCTGTGTAAGCGGATGGCCGCAGATGCGCCCGATGCAAAGGGGACTTCCCCAGGTCTGGTGACGCACCAGCCAGAAAAATCAGGGACCGATGCGGCGTCAACCACGGCGACGGTAACCGCACTCTCTTAGTATCATTTTGCTTTAAGGAATCTGGCGCGGTCAGCGCACCCAACTGTCGTCTGGTGCACGCCGCCAGGCCGCAAGAACACGCCCGGCCCCCGTGGCATCGATGCGTTCAAAATAGTCGATGATCTTTGTATAGGCGGATGTCTGGCGGAATTTGTCGGGTTCCCCACCGCCCTGCAACAGGGCCAGCAGGTCCCCAAAATTGCGACGGTCAAAGCCGCAGGCCTTGCAGGCAATAGCAATGGCTTCCGGGCCGGAATCATACAGTACCCGTGTTGCCCCTTGTTCAGTCAGGTCGGTCAGTTCCTGAAACAATTCTTCAAATCGGAACAGATCGTTTTGTTGAAGCGCGCCTACCAATTGGCGGGGATGCGGGCGCAGGCTGGACCCTGGTCGATCCGAATGTCCATCTGGTTGATCCAGGGGGGATAGAAAATCTTCCTGTTCCAGCGCTTCGGCGATTGCCTGATCCACAACCTGGTCAATGTCGACCTCAACCTCGCTGCCGCTGGCGACGATTTTTTCTTCCAGGGCCTTTCGCATGGCATGGCCCACGAATTCATACATTTTCCGGGCCTGGGCGGTCGACAATTCCTGGCGCTGAATCAACAGACCTTGCAGCCCTTCATGTTCGCGCGACAGGCCGACGACATCTTCCAGGACGCGCTCAGAAAATTGTGCCCCGGTATTGGACAGCGCGGCGGCGATCACCGATGAATTCTCGGTGCGAACCAGGGTTTCAGTTACTTTTTGCGGCAGGCTTTCCCGTTGTGCAACGGCGACCTGATGGGATTCCGCCTTGCTGACGATCATGTCGATCAGGTCATTATCCTGCAAAACAACACTGCGCATAAGGACGGGGCGGGCGACTTCTATAACGTCATTTGCCAGTGTCACGATCAGGGAATGCGGTGCATCTTTTTGATCCGCCAACTGGTTCGACAGGGCGGCCCGGACCTGGGACTCAACATCGCGTATCAGGGCGGATATGATGTCATAGGCCAGCGATTTTTCTTTGTTGGACAGGTTGCGCCCAGTCTTCAGGCACAATTCACCAATCGCTTCCGCCAGGGCTGAACGATCTTCCCGCCGCGCACTGCGCGCGACATCCACCAGATTTTCCACCGGAATGTTTCTCATCCCGCGTCCCTAATATTGGATAGCTTTTCACCTGGATCTTGCTGAAAAAACTCCGAATCCAAGCGCTTATCCAATCGCTAAAAGGTCCAGATTTATTTCTTCTTAAGACCACACATGAGAATAAGGTAATGTGATTCTGGGGGCAAGTCTGATTATTTCGTGCTTCATTCGAAATATTATGTGGTGTTTCAATTAGTTCAATTTTTTCATAAATGCTTTTGATTCTTGGATACTGTCTTTTTGATCGATAGTATTGTTCAGCGACATAACTGAGGCGATCCATGTTTCCCACACTTTTTTATAAGCTTAAATCAGCCGGTGTGCCGGTCAGCCTGCGGGAGTATCTTAGTGTTCTGGAAGGCCTGTCTCAGGATATCTGTGGCCGTGATACAGAGCAGTTTTACTATTTCGCGCGCGCAGCGCTGGTGAAGGACGAACGCTATCTGGATCGGTTCGACCGTGTCTTTTCTGAGGTCTTTCAGGGTGTCTTGTCAGAAGGGGGCCCGGAGGCGATGGCGCTTCCCACCGAATGGCTGATGAAACTGGCGGAAAAGCATCTGACCGACGAGGAAAAGGCGATGGTTGAGGCCCTGGGGGGCTTTGACAATTTGATGGAAACCCTGAAGCAACGCCTGAAAGAACAGAAGAAACGTCATCAGGGGGGCAGCAAATGGATCGGTACGGTGGGCACCAGCCCCTTTGGTGCCTATGGCTATAATCCAGAAGGTGTCAGAATTGGCCAGGAAGAGAGCCGCCATCGCCGGGCAGTGAAGGTGTGGGACAAGCGCGAATTCAGAAATCTGGATACCAATGAACCCCTGTCCAACCGTAACATGAAAGTGGCTTTGCGCCGTTTGCGTCGCTTTGCCCGCACCGGGTCTGGTATGGAATTGGACATGGATGGCACCATTCGCCGGACGGCAGACAATGGTGGCTATGTCGATATTCAATGGCAGCGCGAAAAGCGCAATGCGGTGAAGATCATCGCCCTATATGATGTTGGGGGCAGTATGGATGATCACATCCTGGACAGCAAAAAGCTGTTCGATGCCATGGGATCGGAATTCAAGCATCTGATATCGCTATATTTTCATAACTATACATATGAATATCTATTCTCTGATATGCGCAATCGCCATCGCAGCCGGATTTCGACATGGGAATTTCTGCGCACCTATCCAAAGGATTATAAGGTCGTCTTTGTAGGGGATGCGACCATGTCACCCTATGAAATCGTCTATCCAGGCGGCAGTGTTGAACATTGGAACGAAGAGGCGGGGCAAGTTTGGATGCAACGGATCCTGGAACATTTTGACCGGTCTGTCTGGATCAATCCGCAACCACAGGCGCGCTGGGGCTATCACCAGTCCATCAAATTGGTTCAGCAGCAGATGGACGGGCGGATGTTTCCAATGACGGTACAGGGTCTGGATGACGCCATGCGGGCTTTGGTTTGATCCGATGAAAACAGGCTTGGTTCGTTTGGATAAATCATGCCATAACCGCGTTATGAAAAAGACGTCGACAATTGCCTCAAGAAAGCTGCTTATCGCCGTCGCCCTATGTGCGGGCGCGCTGTCGGCCTGTTCGGAGCCACCGGCCCTGACTGGAACCGCTGCAACGCCTCTGTCCAAGGATCCCCTTGTTGGTCTGTGTTATTCCGCCAGCAATACGACGCGGGAAGACCTGGCGCAATTGGCGCTGGAGGCATGCCCGGATGAAACGCGGCGGGTCGAGGTCTGGGACCACGATACATTTTTCAATGACTGCCCCATCAACAAGAAAAACCGCGTTACCTATCGCTGTCTTAAGTGATGTGACGGTCTTAAGTGATGTGACGGTCGCGTCTCACGATTTCCGCAGCGGGTGAATGGCCGCGCTGTTCTTGTCCGTTCCGGCTTCGCCCTGGGCACCTGGGGCATCGGCTTGCAGGCGTTCTGCTTCGCTTTTCAGGCGTCGATAACTGGTAATCGATAAGGGGATGGTCCCCAGATAGGCAAGGCCGACCAGACTTAGAACCTCCCATGGCGCGCTGGCCAGGCCTGCAATCAGCAAGCCGATCGACACCATAAAGGGCAAAACAAATTTAGGGGCCAGTTTGAATTTCTTGAAGGAATAGGTCGGGACTTCACTGACCATCAACAGGGCGGTACAGACCATCCAAATGCCAGCGGCCCAGGCCGGAATCGTGCTGGGATCGCCCAGCGTGAAGCCAATCGCCAATGGCAATAAGGCAATTGCCGCCCCCGCCGGGGCTGGGACCCCTTGGAAATAGTTAAAGGCATAGGGGGGCAATTTGTCCAACCGACTGTTGAAGCGCGCCAACCGCAACCCGCCACAGACCGCATAGAACAAGGCAATGCCCCATCCAATACCGCCCAGTTCTGACAGGCCCCACAGCCAGACGATCAGGGCGGGCGACACGCCAAATGCAACAAAGTCGCTTAAAGAATCCAACTGTGCGCCAAAATCACTGGTGGCGCGCAACAACCGCGCCATACGCCCATCCAGGGCATCCAGCAGGGCGGCGACCAGAATGGCGGCAACGGCAAATTCCCAACGTCCTTCCAGGGCATACCGAATGCCCGTCAGGCCAGCACAGGTCGATGCCACGGTGATCATATTGGGGATCATCCGCGCAACGGTCGTACCCTTGAACCGGGGCGGGCGATCCTTATCGGACGGGTGCTTTCTTAACATGACTAGGCCCCTTTGGCGGTCGTTGAATGCAATGAAGCCGTCATCGAATTGCGCCTTCCCGCACGCCTTCCTTACCCTTCACGCCGCCCATATCAGCCAGCACGGTTTCACCAGCAACGGCGCGTTGACCTTCGCAAACCATCGGCACGACATTGGGGGGCAGATAGACATCGACGCGGCTGCCAAAACGTATCATGCCAATGCGCTGACCGGTCTGAACTTCGTCCCCGGTTTCAACATCCGCCAGGATGCGCCGCGCAACCAGCCCGGCGATCTGAATAACCGCCAGTTCCTTGTTGGTCGGTGTTTCGATGCGATAGGACTGGCGCTCATTGTCTACACTGGCCTTATCCAGGGAGGCATTGAGGAACTTGCCTGGGCGATAGTCCATTTTGGTGATCGTTCCATCGACCGGGGACCGGTTCACATGCACATCAAACACGTTCATGAAGACACAGACGCGCCACACGGCCTTGTCGGGCATGTCCAGTTCCGCAGGGGGAACCGCCTTGCCAACGCTTTGCACAACACCATCGGCCGGACTGATCACCAGGCCTTGTCGCGTCGGGGTGACCCGGTTCGGGTCGCGAAAGAAATACACACACCAGGCCGTCAGGACGATGCCCACCCCCCATAGCGGGGCCCACAGCATGCCGATTCCCAACCCAAAGACGGCAAAGAGCAGAATGAACGGATACCCTTCGCGGTGAATGGGTACCATAACTGTTTCTAGCGCGCTCTTCATCATTTCAATCCTTGCCAGTCGATTGCTGCGATACTGTTGTCGGGCACAGAAGGTCTATTATCCCTAAAGTGGGCGTCCTGCCTGAAAAATCAAATCGAATTCCAGACAGGTTAACGCCGTCAGGGCCCGTGGTTCAGTTCTTGGGAACCTCAAAAACCTGCCCCGGATAAATCAGGTCCGGGTCGATGATCTGGTCGCTGTTGGCCTCATAGATCACCGTATAGTTATAGCCGCTGCCCAGGGCCCGTCGGGCGATCCGCCACAGGCTGTTGCCGGGTTGCACGATGATAAAGGCATCCCCTTGCAGATCCGTCAGCGGGGCCGCGCGGCTGAATGGAATTTCCAGGCGGGCAATCACGGAATTGGCGCGCACGGCGTCGAACCGCATCGTATAAATGCCGGGGCTGATTTCCTGACTTGGATTGATTCGCCATTTGCCGCTCTCATCGACATGGCCGCTGCCAATCAATTGATTGTCCAGATACCCCAGAATGACAGATTCCAAGGGTCCTTTACCCGCGACAGAGATGTTCCCGGCGGAGTCATAGTCGATGGTTTCGACGCTTAATGTGCCATCCGCATTCTGCACCCCACCCGGCTCTGACAGGCCACTGCTTCTGGGTGGGGCCTGCAGCAGTTCCGCACCCGGCTTGTTCTTGTCAGGGACCAGCACGACAACCGGTGCCTGGGGGGTGTCGCTGTCTGTGTCGCGCCCGGCGATATCCTTGCCTGGGGCAGGGACAACCAGAACCACCTTGCCATCGCCGGGGACGGGCTCGTCTTCCGGCATTTTAGATCGCAGGGTTAACTCATGCGGGCCGGGGTCCAGTGGGCTGCCGGGCAGGAAAACCCATTCGCCCCGACTGTCCGCATCGACCACGCCCAGATCTTTTTCATTGTCGATAATGGTAACTTTGGATCCAGGCTGCGCACGACCGGCAATGACCGTATCCCCATTGGGATCAATGCGAACCACATCAAAGCTGGGCGGGCTGACCGCTGTGGGGTCACCGGGTTGTGTATTGGAGGGCTCAGCGGATGTTTGTTGAGTGTCCGTCACCGTGCCACTGGCGGCCGGCATGTCCGAAGTGCCAGAGTCCGTCTGGGAGGGGGCCTCCGTGCTGGCGGCGTTGCTATCCGTGGCGGCAGCGCCGGATTCCGTCCCCTCCGATTGCTCTGTCGGGGCTGGGTCCACGGGCGGCGGTGTGCTGTCCGTATTGAGCCATGTAAGAAGCAGGGCGAGCAAAACCAACACGCCCCCGATCACGCCGATCAATACTGTTCGGTTCACCCTAGCCCCCACTTTCATTCGACACTCATATCAATCGTGAGTGCTTGTTTCGTGCCGCAGCATAATGCGCCACGCCGTTTCGTGCAATTCCAACGCTGTGCTTGTTGCATTCAGGGAAATTTCAGCTTTTACCCGTCTGGTCAGGGGCGGTACACTACCCGCACCATCAAACAGACACCCCACGGGGTAAAAGGATATTGAACCAGTGCATTCTTCAATTGGATCGGTTTGTGTTTATTGCGGTTCCAGCTTTGGCGGAAGACCGGCCTTTACCGAAGCGGCCAGACATTTGGGGACCTTGCTGGCGCAGGCGGATATCCGGCTGGTCTATGGCGGCGGGGCTGTTGGGCTGATGGGGGTTGTGTCCCAGGCCGTTCTGGATGCAGGCGGGCGTGTGACGGGGATTATTCCGCATTTTCTGGATAAGGCCGAAGTCGGCAAGATGAATGTGACGGAGCTGATTCGCACGGAAACCATGCATGATCGCAAGGCCCGCATGGCGGAAATGTCTGACGGCTTTGTGGTGCTGCCCGGTGGATTGGGAACCCTGGACGAGACATTTGAAATTCTGACCTGGAAGCAGTTGAACCTGCACACCAAACCCATCGTCCTGTTAAACAGCGAGGGGTATTGGGACCATTTTGTCCATCTGGTTGAACATCAGGTTCGCGAAGGATTTGTGCGCGAACAGTATTTGCGGCTGTTTCGCGTCGTTGATCAGGTCGAGGATGTCTTGCCAACCCTGATGGAAGGCGCGGCCCAGGCGCGGACGGGACAAGACCGTCTGGATCGCGCCTGAACCGGCTTTCGTTCAAAAAATGCGGCGGGGCTTATTCCGCAGCCTTCAGTTTATCCTGGGTCTTGGTGTCAAAATCACTGGCATTATGGCGTTCGTGCAGTTGCTCTGATGGATCCCCGGAAATCCGGTTGACCATTCGGCCACGCTGAACCGCAGTTCGGGCGGCAATTGCCTTCTGCCAGCGACCGACATGTGTGTAGCTGTCGGCTTCCAGGAAGGTGGCGGCGTCGCCATACTGCTTTCCAGCCACCAGATTTCCATACCAGGGCCAGGTCGCTATATCGGCAATGGTATAGTCCTTGCCCGCCAAGTATTCGTTCTCGGCCAGATGACGGTCCAGGACGTCCAATTGACGTTTCGTCTCCATGGCAAACCGATCAATGGCATATTCAATCTTGATGGGGGCATAGTGATAGAAATGCCCAAAGCCGCCGCCCAGATACGGCGCGCTGCCCATCTGCCAGAACAGCCAGTTCAAACATTCGGTGCGCGCCGCAGGATCAGACGGCAGAAAGGCGTTAAACTTTTCCGCCAGATACAGAAGGATCGCGCCGGATTCAAAGACCCGAACCGGAGGGTTCGTGCTGTGATCCATCAGGGCTGGAATTTTAGAGTTGGGATTCACATCAACAAATCCACTGCCGAATTGATCGCCATCGCCGATCTTTATCAACCAAGCGTCATATTCCGCACCGCTATAGCCTTGGGCCAGCAGTTCTTCCAGCATGATCGTGACCTTTTGCCCATTGGGCGTCGCCAGGGAATACAGTTGGAACGGATGTTCCCCAACCGGCAGGTCCTTATCATGGGTCGGGCCCGCAATAGGCCGATTGGTGCTGGCAAACGCACCGCCATTTTCTTTTTCCCATTTCCAGACTTTAGGGGGCGTATAGGTCGAAGTATCAGTCATGATTACCTTTCGGGTTGTTAGACGACGCCGGTATCGTTTCCACTCGGCAGATAGTTGTTCTTGATGGCGAATTCCAGGGCGCCGACGGTTTCAGAAGACTGTAGGCGCAGGAAGGGTACCGTCTGCACGGAGTCATAACATAGGTTTATTGATCCCGCGTTACCATAACAGGCACAGGTCATAGGACAATGCAGGCTGTTCAATTCTGCGCGACCGGAATTTATGAAATATATGATCTGAAGGCCTGAGCGGCTGCATGATGGTTCATTTGGATAGCGAACCATATCCACAATCCTGTGCGGGATGATTGCGGGTTCCGGGGCGGTCTTGTATGGTCCGCGCCGAAAGTCATTGGGATCGATGCCGGGCGCGCGATGCGGCTTGGTCTGCGGTCCCTCCTATCACTGACGTTGAGGGGAGCCCCACGCATGTCGAAGATTAAGGTCGCTAAACCGGTTGTAGAACTTGATGGCGATGAAATGACCCGGATCATCTGGCACTTTATCAAGTCCAAACTGATCCTGCCCTATCTTGATATCGATCTGAAATACTATGATCTCAGCATTGAAAAGCGCGACGAGACGGATGATCAAATCACCATCGATTCCGCGAATGCGATCAAACAATATGGCGTTGGCGTGAAATGCGCGACGATCACCCCCGACGAGCAGCGGGTGGAAGAATTCAAACTCAAGAAGATGTGGCGCTCGCCCAATGGCACGATCCGGAACATTCTGGACGGCACCGTCTTTCGCGAGCCGATCGTTTGTCAGAATGTACCGCGTCTGGTGACCAGCTGGTCCAAGCCTATTATCGTGGCCCGCCATGCCTTTGGGGATCAGTATAAGGCCACCGACTTCCTGATCCCAGGGGCTGGTCTGCTGTCGATCACCTTCACCCCGGAAGACCCGGATGGGGAAACAATCCGCCACCAGGTCTTCAAATTTGAAGGCTCTGGCATTGCGATGGGCATGTACAACCTGGATGAATCGATCCGCGGTTTCGCCCGGGCCTGCATGACCTATGGTCTGGATCGGAAATTCCCGGTCTATCTGTCGACCAAGAACACCATTCTGAAAGCCTATGATGGCCGCTTCAAGGATCTGTTCCAGGAAGTCTATGAGCAGGAATTCGAATCGATCTTCAAAGAGGCTGGTATCTGGTACGAGCACCGTCTGATTGATGACATGGTTGCCTTTGCGATGAAGAGCTCTGGCGATTTTGTCTGGGCGGCGAAGAACTATGACGGCGATGTTCAGTCGGATTCTGTGGCCCAGGGCTTCGGCTCCTTGGGTCTGATGACCTCTGTTCTGATGACGCCGGATGGCAAGACGGTTGAGGCGGAAGCGGCCCATGGCACGGTGACACGGCATTATCGCCAGCACCAGGCGGGCAAGGAAACCTCCACCAATCCGATCGCGTCGATTTTTGCCTGGACACGCGGTTTGAAGGCCCGTGGCACATTCGACGATACGCCCGATGTCATTAAATTCGCTGAAACGGTTGAGCGTGTGTGCATTGAAACCGTCGAAAGCGGCCACATGACCAAGGATCTGGCGCTGTTGATCGGTGAGAACCAGAAATGGCTGACCACAACCCAATTCCTGGATGCCATTGATGGCAACCTGAAAAAGGAAATGGATACCTGGTAAGGGCGCATCATGGCGGGACTGACCTTTCGTGATATCGGTCCCGCAGACCTGACTACGGTCATTGCCTTGCTTGCGGATGATGATTTAGGCTGGATCCGGGAAAACCGTGATCCGGCCGATCCGTTGTATCTCAAAGCCCTCGCTGAAATCGATGCAGACCCCAATAACCGTGTCCTGTTGGTGGAGCGAGAGGGGGAAGCCGTGGGCACGTTTCAATTGACCATCATTCCCAGCATCAGCCTGCAAGCCAAAAAACGGCTGCAGATAGAAGCCGTGCGCGTTCGCAGTGATCTGCGCGGGCAGGGGATCGGGCGGGACATGATGCTGTGGGCGATTGATCAAGCCAGGGCTGAGGGCTGTGCGCTGGTGCAGTTGACCACCAACACAGCCCGCACAGACGCAAAGCGCTTTTACGAACAGGTTGGCTTCGTCGCCAGCCATCACGGCATGAAGTTGAACCTTTAAGCAGGGGGATGTGCATGGACGCCTTTGAAGCTGAATGCCGCCGCCTGTATGACGATACCTTGCACCTGTTGCGTGGCGAGGCATCGCTGCACGACGTGGTTGCGGAAATGCCGACAATGCCGGTCTGGCTGGGCGGCGTGGCGCAAACCTTGCCGGTGGTGGAAAAGTTGGCCCGTCTGCCGGCGCAGACCTCGACAAAGACCCATGCTATGGTTCAACGCATCGTGGATTTGGCGGCGGATCTGCCCTGGCAGCAAACCTATACAGAGGCGCAAGTTGGAAAGCACTACCTGCAGAATTACGGCTGGTTCAATCTACTTTCGCCAGACGGTCTGTTTGAGAGCCACAGCCTGCGCATTTCTATCGGCGTCTGGCTGAAGCCGATATTCTATCAGGAACATCGCCACGAACCAGAGGAGGATTATGTCATCCTGGCCGGTGGCGGCCTGTTCCGTTCCGAAGGGTGTTCCGACCGTGTCTGTGGCGTTGGCGATATCGTTCATCATGTCAGCAATCAAAGCCATTCCATCGACATGTCCGACAGCGATCTGCTTGCCCTGGCGCTGTGGCGCGGCGGCGATCTGATGCGCCGGGCGACTCTGGGCGGTCAATAGGGCGTATATCGCATCACGCGCTCGCATCAGTTAACACTGGCTGCTTAGAGCCATGATTTCTCAGTAAATGCTTCGTTGCGAACGGGTTCGTTTGCGCAGGCTCTACGTTAGCGATTCCGCGGCACCGGTGCTTGCGCGGCAAGGGGCGTGCCGCGGATGTTTTCGCGCCAGAAGGAATACAGGCCGCTGCCGATGATCAACAGGATGCCGCCAATTGCGATCGCATCGGGGAATTCGTCGAACATGATGACGCCCCACATCACGGCCATGGGCATGGCGATATATTCAAACGGGGCGGCGATGGTGGCTTCGACTGATTTGTACCCCTGCGAGATCAGATAGGCCCCACAGGCCGACAAGGCACCGACGCCAATCATGACCAGAAAATCATCCAGCGTTGGCATATGCCATGGGCGCAGAAGCACCAGTAAGCTGGGGTCTTCCAGACCTTCTGCATAGCGCCCATCCCCGACCAAAAGCCCGGCAGTTGTGCAAAAGCACAGGAAGGTAAGCTGAATATAGAATGCCATGACGGATGCTTTTTCGGTCACGCCCAAACGGCGGGCGGTGATCTGCATCGTGGCATAGGCAAAGGCGGCCAGGATGGGCGCAAGTGCGGCCCATTTGAAAGCATCGGTTCCTGGGCGAATGATAATGATAACACCAATCAGGCCAACGCTGACCGCCGTCCAGCGGCGCAAGCCGACCTTTTCGCCTAGAAAGGGCACGGACAAGGCGGTGATAAACAGCGGGGCGACAAAGAAAATAGCGGTTGCATCAGCAATCGGCAGCGTCGCCATGCCGGTAAAAAACGCCATATTGGCGACAATGACACTGCAGCCGCGCAGCATATGCAATGGCATGCGCTTGCTGAGCAAATTTCGATAGCCGCCTTCTAGGGGAATGAACAGACCAGCGACAATGCACAGCGCAACAAAGGCCCGCACAAAGATGATTTCATGCAGCGGATAGGTGCCGCCCAACCATTTGATCAGCATGTCGGAGGCGGAAAAGAACATTACCGCCAGCAGGACACAAATGATGCCCAGCGTGTTGGGACCTTTCAGATTGAATGACACGGATCCTGGACCCCCTAGTGAAAAAATGCCGAGATATTTTCCGCCTCGAACGCGGTCTGAACCTCTGGCAGGGCCTGACACGCCAGCGCATGGCGTCGGATTGCAAGGTTGGTGGAGGGTAGGGGCGAAAGACCAAACTGCTCCCCCCAACCCGCCAGCATCAGCAGAAAATAATCTGCACAATTAGGGGCATCGCCGCAGATCCAGGGACCGGAAGCGGCCAAATGCTGATCCAGCGTTTTGAACATGTCCACAAGCCGGGCACCCGCCCTGTCGCGCAGGACGGCCTTTTGTGAGTCTGTCTGGGCGTATCGATAATTATAATTCCAGACCATCAGGTCCGCCTGTACCGTGTTGGTCAGGTAGATCAGCCAATCCAGAGCGATGGCCCTTTCACGGCTCTTCGTCGGGGGCATCAATCCGGCCGCGGGAAACTGATCATCCAGATACAGGCATATCGCCGCGGCTTCCCGGACGATTGTGTCCCGGTTTTCCGCATCGCGATGCACCAGCGTTGGAACACGCTGGTGGGGGTTCAAGGCCTTGTACCAATCGCTGTTCTGGTCACACTTGGATTTATCAATCATGACCAAATCAAATGGAACGCTAATCCGGCGCAGCGCAATATGCGGCGCCAGGGAGGCATTGTCGGGTGCGTAATATAAGGTCAGTGACATGGTGCAGGTCCGGAGCGTAACTAAGAGAATATGGCATCATATAGCGGGAACCATATCGTGCATGGTCTGGTCTGGCGACCCTGCGTTGTGTCCATTCAAGAATAACAGACATGATCTACAGACCTAAACGCCGCATGGTTCCTGATCCGGCTGCTGGCGTGGAGTTCATTGACTAACGATTGCCTTCCCGTATCCTGCGCCAAGCTGATTCTGGATGGTTTGGTGTAAGGTTTCCGATGGAAAATTTTGAAGATGTTTTGCTGTCGCAACGCGGCAGTGTGGGGTTCATCGTGTTGAATCGGCCAAAGGCCCTGAACGCGATCACGTTCGATATGGTGACCTGCATTCACGCCGCATTGACGAAGTGGGAGGCTGATCCCGCCATCAAGGCCGTTGTGATTGAAGGGGCGGGCGACCGGGCGTTTTGTGCAGGCGGTGACGTCATCGCAGTCAGTAAGGCCGGTCAGACACAGGATCCTTTAAGTCGTGAATTCTTCCAGGCGGAATATCGGTTGAACCGGGCCATTCACCAGTATTCCAAACCCTATATCGCCTTTCTGGACGGGATCACGATGGGCGGCGGTGTCGGCTTGTCTGTACATGGTGATTGTCGCATCGTCACCGAACGGACCATGTTTGCCATGCCGGAAACGGGAATCGGTCTGTTTCCAGATGTGGGCGGCAGTTATTTTCTGTCACGCTGTCCGGGCCAGGTCGGGCTTTATCTGGGGCTGACCGGCGCGCGATTGGGGGCGGCCGACATGCTGTCGATTGGACTGGCTGATCACTATATGCCCGCTTCCACGCGGGAGGCTTTCTTTGCCGCGCTGGAAAACGCGGACTGGTCCACAGGATCCTCAAAAGATGTTGTCGGGGCTTGCGCCAAAGATTTTTTGGCGGATGCGGGAACGGGTGATCTGGAGTTCCAGCGCGATCTGATAGATGAAACATTCTCTGCCACGACAATGGAAGAAATTCTGGCGCGCTTGCAGGCAGAGGGAAGTGATGCCGCGCAAACCATTCTGAAACACCTGTCCACCAAGTCACCAACCTTGTTGAAGGTCACACTGGTGCAACTGCGACGGGGCGTGCAGCAGGATTTCGATACGAATATGCAGATGGAATACAGGATGGTTCGCCATGCCCTGAGACCGGGGTCTGATTTTCATGAAGGGGTCCGGGCGCTGTTGATTGACAAGGATAAGTCCCCACATTGGTCGCCAGACACAGTGCAAGCCGTCCTGGACACAGATGTTGATGCATTTTTTAAGGTACCGGCTGAGGGCGATTTGGAATTCTGAGTATTTGCGTCGGCGTTTCGGAACAGTAGAATGATAAGGTGGACGCGCTAGGATAGGGTGCGCCGCGTGTTAGGGAGAAATACCATGAAAATTGGGTTTATCGGTATCGGCAATATGGGGGGACCCATGGCCCGCAATCTGATTGCAACGGGTCATGATGTGACGGTCTTTGATTTATCGGAAGAAAACGTCGCGTCCCTGGTCAATGCCGGGGCGACGGGCGCGGGAAGCGCCCGCACGGCAGTCAGCGGGGCCGATGTCGTTGTCACAATGCTGCCTGCCGGACCGCATGTTCTGAATGTTTATGAAGGCACAATTCTGGGGTCCGCGCCGGCTGGTACTTTGTTGATCGATTGTTCTACCATTGACGTGGAAACCAGCCGCATCGTGGCGAAAATGGCGGCTGACAAGGGCTATCCCATGGTCGATGCCCCGGTTTCCGGCGGTGTTGGCGGGGCAGAGGCTGGCACGTTGACCTTTATGGTCGGGGGCAGCGAAGCAGATTTTGCCCGCGCCAAACCGGTGCTGGAAAAGATGGGGAAAACCATCGTTCACTGTGGGGGGGCTGGAAACGGCCAGGCGGCGAAAATCTGTAACAATATGATGCTTGGAATTCAGATGATTTCCGTCGCGGAAGCATTTGTTTTGGCAGAGAAATTGGGCCTGGATCATCAGAAGCTGTATGATGTGTCATCCAAGGCGTCAGGCCAGTGCTGGTCGCTGACAACCTATTGCCCAGTCCCGGGGCCGGTCCCGACCTCTCCCGCCAATCGGGACTACAAGCCGGGCTTTGCTGCGGCGATGATGGTCAAGGACCTGAGATTGAGTCAGGGGGCGTCAAAAAGCTTTCAGGCGCAGACAGAATTGGGGGCGCGCGCACTGGAAATGTACGAGCGATTTGCCGATTCGGGAAATGAGGGCATGGATTTCTCCGGTATCATAAAAATGGTGCGCGAGAGTTAGGCCCATAAATCGAGGCTAGACAAAGCTTTAGCCCGTCGATTAAGGTTGCCGCTATGCGATGGGAGCAAATGGGTGTAACACAATTGTCGTTGGTGGTTCGGTTGGTCGAATACGCCAAGGCAATGGTAAAACGATAAAAGAGATGTGCCGGTGAAGGAGGAGTATCTTAGCGTCATCCGATTAATCGAACGGCTGCATCGACAATTTCTCGAAGTGGTCAAAGGTGAGATTGATCGGCTTGGCATTCGCGACATCAACAACATTCAGGCGTTGATTCTCTATAATATTGGAGAGGATGAACTGACCGTGGGTGAGTTGACGCACCGTGGCTATTACCTTGGCTCCAACGTATCCTATAATGTGCGGAAAATGGTTGAGAATGGCTATCTTATACAAGAGCGCTCAACCCATGACCGCCGGTCAATCCGGGTGCGGTTGTCTGAAAAAGGCCTGAATGTTCGCAACAAGGTCAATGACGTTATTGATGAACAACAGGTGAAGCTCAGTGAAAGCGGTATCAACGCAGAACAGTTGCAGTTCACCGCAACCGTGCTGAACCGTATCGAACGTTTCCTGCTGCACACCTACGGATACGGCCCGGTTCGCTGATATCAGCATTGCCAATGTTTTAAAGGGGCAATGGTGCTGGGCAGGCCCAGCACCACCCATGGATGACACCGCATCAGCGCCAGTCAAATTACCCAATCCGTGCCTTCACGTAAGAGCCTGGCGCGGGTTCTATTGTCTTTTTGCCACAGCCGGGCGGGCGGGCGTCGGTCTGGGCACCGTCGAATTTATCCAGCCAGGTCTTCCATTCCGGCCACCAGGAGCCTTCGTGATGGGTGGCTTTTTCCAGCCAGGCCTCTGGATCCTTCACCTTGCGGTTATACAGCCAATAGCCATATTTCGGCTTGTCGGGATTGGGCGGGTTGATCACGCCTGCAATATGCCCTGATCCGGCCAGACAGAATTTCACCGGCCCGGAATAGGTATTCACGGCGGCATAGGTGGATTTCCAAGGCGCAATATGGTCTTCGCGCGTTGACAGGACAAAGGTCGGCGTCTTGATGCTCGACAGGTCAATCGGCACGCCATCCAATTCAATGCCGCCCGGCTCGATCAGCTTATTTTCCAGATACATCTTGCGCAGATAGAAGGAATGCATTGCTGCGGGCATGCGGGTTGAATCGCTGTTCCAGTATAACAGATCGAACGGGAAGGGGTCCTTACCCATCAGATAGTTATTCACCACAAAGGACCAGATCAGATCATTGGCGCGCAGCATGTTGAACGTGGTCGCCATTTCCGACCCTTCCAGATAACCGCGCTCATTCATCTTGGCTTCCAGGGATGCCAATTGTTCCTCGTCGATGAAGACTTCCAACTCTCCGGCTTCGGCAAAATCGATCATCGTGGTGAAATAGGTGACGGATTTGACCTTCTTCTCCTGCCCTTTCGCCTTCAGATAGGCCAGTGTCGCAGCGGTCAGCGTGCCCCCCAGGCAATAGCCGATCATATTCACCGCAGGCTCGCCGGTCAGGTCCATAATCTTGTCAATCGCGGTGACCGGGCCTTCCAGCATATAGTCGGTAAAGTTTTTCTGGGCCAGGGAGGCGTCCGGGTTCACCCAGGAGACGACAAAAACCGTCAATCCCTGAGAAACCGCCCATTTGATGAAGCTGTTCTTCTCCCGCAGGTCCAGGATGTAGAATTTGTTGATCCAGGGCGGGACGATCAGCAAGGGCACTTTATGAACTGTTTCCGTGGTCGGGGCATACTGGATCAATTGTATCAGGTCATTCTGATAGACCACTTCCCCCGGGGATGTGGCCAGATTGCCGCCAACTTCAAACGCGTCAGGGTCGGTCATGGAAATCTTCAGCTTGCCCTTGCCACGTTCAATATCGTCCAGCATGTTTTCCAGACCGCGAACCAGATTTTCCCCTTTGGTATCCAGGGTTTCCCGCAAAACTTCCGGATTGGTCAGGACAAAATTGGTCGGGGCCATCGCATCGGCAAACTGGCGGGTATAGAAGTCGACCTTTTTCATCGCCTTCTCGTCCAGGCCTTCCACATCATGGACCGTTGACTGCATATAGCGGGCGGTCAGCAAATAGGACTGTTTGATATAGTCAAATAGTGTGTTTTCAGTCCAGGTGGCATCCTTGAACCGTCGATCATCTTTCTGTGGTGCAATCGTTTCTTCGGATTCCTGCCCCAGCATTTTGCGGGTCGTTGCCGTCCACAGATTAAGATAGTCCGTCCACAGGGTCAGGTTCGCCTGTAGCACAGACGATGGGTTTTTCATCATCGCCTGGGTCATTTCCAGAAAGGTCTGACCGATATGCATCGGGTCGCCATGACCAAAGGGACTTTCCGTGTCTTTTGCCTGGCGTTGCAGAAAATCCTGAACCAGTCGCTGGCTGCGTTCCGCAATAGCGACCATGTTATGCGACCACTCGACCGGGTCCCCCCAGGTCTGTGGATCGTCGGGTTCTGGAGTTTGCTGGCTCATGCTACACGATCTCCCATTATGAACATTTGTTCCAGGGTCGGCACATCAATCAATAACGCCCGGATGCGAAAGGCTGGACGGCATGCGTCGACTCTTCGATAAAAGGCTATGCTGGTTATACGCAACCGCAGCGCAAAACCCAAGGCCAGTTACTCCCGATTGCGTCGAATTTAGGCGGTATGGTTTGTAATCGGTCGGTTGCCGCTGGGGCCTATGGCTTCTATGATGCGCCGCTTGGGAAAAGGGCGGGATTTAAAAAGGGTGACAGGTCTGATGTTGGTTTTAAAAAAGATGGGTGACACGGTGATGCGGCGGTCCATGCATATTTTGTTGGTAGCAGCCGTGCCGGTCCTGTTGACGGCGTGTGAATCCAGCAAGGACGTTGTCGATGCGGTCAACCCCGTCAAATGGTTTGAAGGCAGCGATGCTGACAAGGCCGCTGAGAATACTGAACCCAAGCCCGTTCCAGGCGCTGGCGGACCGTATCCTCAGTTAGGCGCGGTTCCAGAAGCGCCGGAAGAACCATCGATCAAGCGGGAATACATGAAGCTGTCGGATGTTTTGGCCGCTGACCGTGAAAATGCGCTTTATACAGATGAAGTTATTCGCCGTGAAGCCCCACCGGTGCGGATGTCAGCCGCCGCGCTGCCAACCGCAGTTCCTGAAGAGCCGCCGACCGCGACGTCCATCACACCGCCACCGGAAAGTTCGGCACCAACACCGGCCCCTAAACCTGCCCCTGCGCCGGCACCATTAGCGGCTGCCCCAACGCCCGCACCGACTCCGGCCCCAACACCTGCTCCGGCACCCAGCGCTGCGCCAAAGCCCGCGCCTGCACCGCAACCATTGACAAGCTCTTCTGCCGGGACGGCACCGGTGCAGCCTTCTACCCCGCCGCCCTCTGCTGCGCCAATTGCCCAGCAGACTGCCAGTGTGGCTGCGGCCCCAACCGCAACACAGATGATCGCGACGATTTACTTCCCGTCCGGTGGGGAAACACTGACCGAACGGGATCGCGGAATTCTGCGACAGGTCGCGCAGATTTATCAGCGCGATGGCGGCAAGCGGGTCGTTATCGTGGGCCATTCCAGCCAGTCTGGCGTGCAGGGATCGCAATCCGAACAAGCACTTGTGAACTATAAGGTATCGCTGGATCGCGCCGCTTCTGTCGGGCAGGCATTGGTCGATGCGGGTATCCCCCTGAACGATATCGTTGTCGATGCCAGGGGCTCCAAAGAATTGAAATATTCAGAAGAAACTGAGGCGGGAGAGGCCGGCAACCGCCGCGCTGAAATCTTCCTGCAATATTAACAGCAGAGAATTCCATATATCACCGCCCGGGCCTCATTTCGGGGTTTTGGCATAGCGGATGGTGTTCAGTCGTAGCATGAGGATGCGGTTGTAATGTCTGATTTTCACAGAATAAAACGCCTTCCACCCTATGTTTTTGCCGAAGTCAATGCGGCAAAGGCCAAGCTGCGCCAGGCGGGCGTTGATGTGGTTGATTTCGGTATGGGAAACCCTGATTCCGCGACCCCCCAACATATCGTAGACAAGATGGTTGAGGCCGTGAAGGACCCGCGCACGCACCGCTATTCCACCAGCCGCGGCATACCCGGATTACGCAAGGCCTTGAGCGGGTATTACGAGCGACGCTTTAACGTGACGCTGGACCCGGAAAGCGAAGTGATCGTGACGCTGGGCTCTAAAGAAGGGTTGGCGAATCTGGCCCAGGCGATTACCAGCCCCGGCGATGTCGTGCTGGTTCCCAATCCCTGTTATCCCATCCACAGCTTTGGCTTCATCATGGCGGGGGGCGCGGTGCGCAGCATGCCCGCCGGGGGTGAGATGGATCAGCCCCTGGATGTTTTCCGCCGCAGCTTCATGGAATCGCTGGCCCGCGCTGTGGCGCATTCCATCCCCAAACCCCTGGCGGTGGTTCTGAACTTCCCACAGAATCCGACTGCGCAATGCGTCGATTTGGATTTTTATGCGGAAGTTGTCGATTTCTGTCGTCACCACGAAATCTTCGTTCTATCCGACATAGCCTATTCCGAAATTTATTTTGGGGATGTGCCGCCACCATCGATTCTGGAAGTTCCAAACGCCAGGGATATCGCGGTGGAGTTTTCATCACTCAGCAAGACCTATTCCATGCCGGGATGGCGTATCGGCTTTGCGGCGGGCAATAAGCGACTGATCGCGGCCCTGGCGCGGATCAAATCCTATGTCGATTATGGGGCGTTCACCCCGATCCAGGTGGCCGCGACCGCTGCGTTGAACGGGCCACAGGAGTGTGTGGCGGAGGTTCGCGCCCTGTATAAGGAACGTCGCGATGTGTTGGTAGAGGGGCTGGCCCGCGCCGGATGGGTTGTGCCATCACCAGAGGCAACCATGTTCGTATGGGCACCCTTGCCGCCCAGATTTTCGAATATGGGGTCTTTGGAGTTTTCAAAACTGCTGCTGGAAAAGGCGGAAGTCGCCGTCGCGCCGGGCGTTGGATTTGGAGAATATGGCGAGGGGTACTTGCGTTTTGGGCTCGTGGAGAATACCCAGCGCATACGCCAATCGCTGCGCAACATCCGCAGTTTTCTCGGCGGGGCGGATGCATGACAGTGCAGGCGCCGATTTGGTCTTCGCATAGGGGGTAATAGACGGCTATGGCCGAAACATTGAAAGTTGCGGTAGCTGGTCTTGGTACCGTTGGTGCCGGTGTTGTGTCCTTGTTGGCACGACAGGCGGGATTAATCGCGCAACGCAGCGGTCGGCCCATTCTGGTGACCGCCGTTTCCGCGCGGGATCGTGACCGCAAGCGCGATTGTGATATCGGGTCCATCGCCTGGTTCGATGATGCTGTGACAATGGCATCCCAGGCAGATTGCGACGTGGTTGTCGAATTGATTGGTGGCAGCGAAGGGACCGCGAAAGCAGTCTGTGAGGCAGCCCTAAAGGCCGGACGCCATGTCGTGACCGCCAATAAGGCCCTGATCGCAATCCATGGCACCGAACTGGCAAAGCTGGCGGAAGAACACGGCTCTGCGCTGAATTTCGAGGCTGCCGTTGCTGGCGGTATTCCGATCATCAAAGCCCTGAGAGAGGGTTTGGCAGGCAATCAGATCGAAAGTGTTCAGGGCATTCTGAACGGCACCTGCAATTACATCTTGTCGACCATGCGTGATACGGGTCGTGCCTATGAAGAGGTGCTGCAGGAGGCCCAGGAGCTGGGCTATGCCGAATCTGATCCGACATTTGATGTCGAAGGGATCGATGCTGCCCATAAGCTTGCCATTCTGGCGACATTGGCCTTCGGGCGGGCGGTTGATTTTGATGGTGTCTATATCGAAGGCATCAGCCGCATCGCCGCCGTTGATATTGATTTCGCAGAAGAACTGGGCTTTCGCGTCAAACTGTTGGGAATGGCTTCCGCTGACAGTGAGGGTGTGATGCAGCGTGTCCATCCTGTTCTGGTGCCAGCAAATGCGCCGATTGCTCGTGTTGAAGGCGTGTTCAACGCCGTGGTGACACAGGCCGACCCGGTGGGCACGACGGTCCTGGAAGGTCGCGGCGCTGGGGCAGGGCCCACAGCCTCTGCGGTGATCAGCGACATCATGGACATCGCCGCCGGGCGCTTTGGACCAACCTTTGGTGTTCCTGTTGCCAATCTGCTGCCGTCTGCCAGCCATCCAATTGAGCGGCGGGAAGGGGCCTATTACGTGCGCCTGCGTGTGATCGACAAGCCAGGCGTGATCGCGGGCGTGACAGCCGCGCTGAGGGACGAGCATGTTTCGATGGAATCGATTATACAACGGGGCCGTGATCCGAATGAACCTGTGGATGTCGTCTTGACGCTGCATGAGACGACGGAAGCGGCAATGAAGCGGGCGCTGGGCCGGATCGAAGAACTGTCGGCGGTGATTGAACCGCCGCATGTGATCCGGATCGAACGATAACCGGGGCCTGATAACTATTCGGTGTCGCCAAGCGGCCCGGACAAGACATGTGATAAGAGGAAGCGATAGATGGTGAATATGGATCGGAATTTGGTGCTGGATGCAGCCCGCGTGACAGAAGCGGCGGCAATCGCTTCTTGGAAATGGTGCGGACGCGGCGACAATATGGCAGCCGATCAGGCGGCGGTGGACGCAATGCGGACCGCGCTGAACCGGCTGGACATTCGCGGTCGTGTCGTGATTGGTGAGGGAGAGCGCGACGAGGCTCCGATGCTGTTCATCGGTGAAGAGGTCGGCACCGGTAATGGTCCGCGCGTGGATATCGCGCTGGATCCGCTGGAAGGCACGTCGATTACGGCAAAAGGGGAGCCCAATGCCCTGGCGGTCCTTGCCTTTGCAGAAGATGGCAAATTATTGCATGCGCCAGATGTTTACATGGATAAAATTGCCGTTGGTGGCGGTCTGCCCCAAGGCATTGTCGATCTGGACGACACCCCGGCGGAAAATCTGCGCCGCGTTGCCGAAGCAAAGAATTGCAAGGTTTCCGATCTGATGGTCTGCATTCTGGACCGATCCCGCCATGCCGATTTGATTAAGGCCGTGCGGGAGGCGGGGGCCGGTATCAATCTAATTGGCGATGGCGATGTTTATGGCGTGATGGCAACCAGCCAGGCCAGCAGCGGCATTGACGTCTATATGGGGTCTGGCGGTGCGCCGGAAGGGGTTCTGGCCTGTGCCGCCCTGCGCTGTATCGGGGGGCAATTCCAGGGTCGCCTGATGTTCCGCAATGATGAGGAAAAGGGCCGCGCCGATCGGATCGGGATCAAGGACCTGAACCGTAAATATGATATGATGGAACTGGCCGCAGGCGATGTTATCTTTGCCGCGACCGGCGTTACCGATGGGAATCTTTTGCATGGGGTGAAGATGACCGATGGTGGGGCCCGCACCCAGTCTCTGGTCATGCGCTCCTCCACTGGGACCGTGCGCAAAATTGAAACCGTGCATGATTTTTCCCGCAAAGACTGGATCAAAATTTAACCGCGTTTCGCTGAAAAGGATAAAGACACCCGATGCAGGCCGATGCACTGCCGACAGATCAACAGTCTGGCTATCTGGGTGTTTCCCTTTCCGCCTCTGGCAAGCGCTGGGAGGCGCGGGCGGATGAACCCCGGCTGACCGCCGCCCTGGCACAACGGTTTGATCTGCCAGAGCCTGTCGCCCGCGCCCTGGCGGCCCGTGGCATTGGTCTGGAAGGGGCAGAGGCCTTTCTGGATCCAAAGCTGTCGCGGGACCTGCCAGACCCGATGCATCTGCTGGATATGGACAAGGCCGCCCGCCGGATTGCCGACGCGATCAAGGCGGGGGAACTGGTTGCTGTCTTTGGCGATTATGATGTGGATGGCGCGACGTCATCGGCCTTGCTTATCCGCTTTGTTCAGGCGGCAGGCGGCAGAATTATCAGCCATATCCCAGACCGTATTGCAGAAGGCTATGGCCCGAACTTGCCCGCCCTGATCTCCCTGAAGGAGAAAGGGGCTGCGGTCGTGATCACGGTTGATTGCGGCATCACCGCCTTTGACGTGTTGGCGGCGGCGGCACAACAGGGCGTGCAAACCATTGTCATTGATCATCACGTGGCTGAACCCCGCCTGCCCGACGCTCTGGCCGTGGTCAATCCAAACCGGTTGGATGAAGACAGCCCCCATGGCCATATGGCGGCGGTTGGGGTGACCTTCCTTCTGATCGTCGCGGTCAATCGCCTGTTGAAAGACGATGGCTGGTTCAAATCCCGACCGGCCCCGGATTTGATGTCCTATCTGGACCTGGTCGCATTGGGCACTGTGTGTGATGTCGTGCCGCTGGTCGGGGTCAATCGCGCCCTGGTATCGCAAGGCCTGAAGGTCATGGGATTACGCGGCAATATTGGCCTGAATGCCCTGGCGGATGTCGCGCGGATGAATGAGGCACCCGGCACCTATCATGCTGGCTTCCTGATGGGGCCCCGGGTCAATGCGGGCGGGCGCGTGGGGGAGGCGGCACTGGGCACAGAATTGCTGTCGACCCATGATGCGACCCGCGCCCAGGTGATCGCCCAGCGTCTGGATGCCTATAACGAAGAACGCCGTGAAATTGAGAAAATCTGCCTGGATGAAGCCATTGCCCAGGTTGAGGCGTCTGGCGATACCGATGCCCCCTTAATTCTGGTCGCCGCCCAGGGCTGGCATCCAGGCGTGATTGGCATTGTCGCGGGCCGTCTGAAGGAACGCTATAACCGCCCCGCCTGTGTCGTTGCGCTGGATGACACCGGCATGGGGAAAGGGTCTGGACGTTCTGTGCCCGGCATTGATCTGGGATCGGCCATCATCGCCGCACGCCAAAGCGATCTGTTGATCAATGGTGGCGGGCATAAGATGGCTGCCGGTTTCACTGTTGCTGCCACCAGCCTGGCGGACCTTCAAGCCTTCCTGCAGGACAGGGTGCACAGGGAAGCCGGGCAGGGCGGTCTGGTGCCTGTGCTGCGCCTGGATGGCACGGTCAGTGTTGGCGGGGCCTCCCTGGCGCTGGTTGAGGCGCTGGAGCGGCTTCAGCCCTTTGGCCAGGGCAATGCGGAGCCGCGATTCGTGATCCCCGATGCACGCCTGTATCAGGCCGATATCGTCGGCGAAGATCATGTGAAATTGTTGATCGGGGATGCGATGGGCGGGCGTCTGAAAGGGATTGCCTTTCGCTGTGCCGATACGCCGATGGGCCAGGCCCTGCTGCGCGCAAGGGGCGACCGCGCCATCCATCTGGTCGGGCGTCTGCGCAAGGACAGCTGGCAGGGCGTGGACCGTGTCCAGATCATGGTCGATGATGTGGCCGAGGCCTGATAACCGCACAATCGAGGACGCTTTAGCGTTTAGCTCTTAAGCTCGGTTGCCGTGCGCACCATTTCATCCACCGTCTTCAAGCTTGTCGCGGCGGAGGAATAAGCCCGTTGCGTCATGATCATGGTGCTGAATTCCAGGGCCAGATCGGTTGTCGATTGTTCCAATGAATTGGCAGCGAAGGTGACGCGGCTGGTATCGGCCAGATCAACCAGTTGCAGCGTGCCCGAATTCGCGCCCAGTTTGAAATGGGTATCGCCTGTCCGCACCAATCGGTTCGGCTCGACCACATCCCCTACGGCGATCCGCCCGATGGGGCGCTGAAGGCCATTGGTGAAGTTGCCAATGACATTGCCGTCCTTGCCCAGGGTGATAGAGCTTAGCTGACCCTGAACGCTGCCATTCGATGACAGGCTTTCCTGGGTCACGCTGCCGCCATATTGCGTGGTGCCTGACAGGTCCAGCGTCATTGTATTCGTCGCGCCGGAATCGGCCCAGGCAACAGAAATATCCAGCGGCGTATCGGCAACGCCATTCACGGTTGCCAGATTACCAGAGGCGTCAAAAGTCACGGCGACGGGCTGAACGGCAGGGGTGGCGACCGTTCCGCCGGTCCCACTGATCGTCATATCCCAGGTATTGGCGGCGGCATTTTTAACAAATGTCGCGATCAGTTGCTGTTCGTCATTGAAACCATCATCGTCGCCCGTGCCATCATATACCGGCAGGTCAAAGCTAAAGCTCTCCCCTGTTGCCGCAGTGGCGGGCAGGTTGACCTTCAGGCCGCCTTCCGTCGTTGCCACCGCATCATAAACATTGCCTTCCGGGTCGACCCGGATTGGCTGAAGTCCTGCGGTGGAATTTGTGTCGACGGAATATGTCTCGGTCGCCACATCATAGGGCCACCCCATCAGGTAATTGCCCTTAAGGTCGGTCAGATAGACTTCCTCAGCCCCGCCATTGGAAACAACAGATTCGCCGAATATTCCGGCATCGGTCAGTTCCAGCGTGTCATCAGAGGGCGTCAGGCTGGGCGAGGTGATGAAAAACCCTGATCCGGAGAGCGCCGCATCTAACCGGCGCTGGGTGCCATAGATAACGCCTTCCTTGTCCCGGAAAATCTGCTGGTTGGCCTGTGTGCCCAGAAAATTGCTGAATGTGCTGCCTTTGGATTTAGAGGCGACCATCTCCTGAAAGCGGACCTGACCGGCCTTATAACCGGTGGTGGTGCTGTTTGCGATGTTGTCACTGATGTTCTGAAACGCCAGCGATTGCGCATTCATCGCGCTCACGGCGGGGGAGAACAGGGAATAAGCAACCATGGCAAGCCTCTTACCGTTATCATGCGGGCCGCGAACAGACGGGCCCACAGATTTGTATGCAAGCCCTGTGCCGTTTTCACCGTTTCCCTGAGTGTTGGCGGTGATTTCATCGTTTTTTCAGAAAAGTCGACAGAATGAAAACTGGCGCTTGACCTAGCCCCCGGGTCTCGGTAAATCCCTGCGCATACGAAGCGGCGTAACCGCCGCGCCTCGATCGCGACCCCTTCGTCTAGAGGCCTAGGACACCGCCCTTTCACGGCGGCAACACGGGTTCGAATCCCGTAGGGGTCGCCACTTCCTAAAAACCGCAGAAAACCGGGACTTTTTCCAGACCCACTTGGCAAATGTGTGACAGGTTTGTGTGACACAAAATGTGCTGTGGCGTCGAGTATCTAAACCTCGCCCGTCCCGCTAAGAAACCGGTTCCAGTTTGGTGTCTGGCCAGTGGAAGACCGGGGTTCGTTTGCTGGGGGCCTGGGGGTTTGGGATGGAGATGCTGTAAAGGCTGCGCGATACCATGTAGCTGGCATCTTCCGGGGTCTGGGTCAGGGTGCCGACTTCGATTTGGCCCGTGGCGCAGTTATAGGACACATCATCATTTTGCAGGGGCAGAAAGAAGCATCCATCCTTCAGTACAAGCGGCGGGCGGTGGGTGACTGGCAGAAAGGGCAATTGTTCATTGACCTGAATGTCAAAGGTCCAGTCCTTGCCCAGATCGATCACCATTGGAAATTCATAGGCCGGCTTGAACAGATACGGGGGATCAATGTCGTCCAGGTCCGTGCTGAGCATCAAGAGATAGGCACCGGGGAACTGGTCCTGATCCCTGTATTCGGTGCGGATTGCATAGAAACTGGATCCAGAATTGTGCAAGTGCCCGACCAGAAGATTACCACAGGGCGCTTGGTAATAGTGTTTCAGCGTATTCTTAACGACTGTGTTCATACGCGCACCTTTTACGGGTCGTGCCGCCGAATCTGTTTGCATCAGCAAATGGATAGACGAAGATATAAATCCACAAATAAAGTATGGTTTCAAACCTGTCAAAAGCGAATCTGAGTTAATACACTGAAGAAAAGTCTCCCCTTGATATAGGTAACAACTCTGGGCAGTATATTGGATAAAAGTATTTCGGCTTATAAGTTCGGGGGGATTCATGAGACAGTTAAAGTTACTTATTCTTGCGCTAACGCTTGTTACGGGGTGTACCCAAATACCTCCGGTAGATTTTATGGTTCAAGATGTTGGGCCTGTTTCGAATCGTAAGGATGCGGAACTTAAGTCAATAACGGTTGGGTTTGCCCCTCAGGAACAACAAAAGACCGTTCAGGCGGATGCTTCTATCCCTCCTGTTTGGAAAGAAGCCCTTACAGATGCCATTAACAGATCGCTAATATTTAAAGATGATCAAGAAACTAAGGTTAACCTTTCTGTTCGCGTCGTAGAGTTTGATGTCCCTGAAGTGGGAATCACAATGACAACCAAAGTTGGCGCGATATATGAAGTGATTGATAGGTCAAGTGGAGCTTTGTTGTTTTCTGATTTAATCGAAAGTGAAGGTGTTGTACCGGGTGATTATGCTTTTGTTGGAATGGTGCGAGCAGTTGAATCTTGGAACAGGGGGGTAAGAAATAATATCGCTCAATTCATTTTGCGACTTGAAGATGCCGATTTTTCAAAGCCAGTTTTTTTAGGTCAATCTGAATAGCAATTCAAACATTTGCTATGGGAGTTACATATTGAAGGTTGTGTCTAATTGGTGGTTAACCTTACTGGCGGTTATCTTTGTTCTATTTACGTCAACGGGCTGTAACACCGTGGACGGAAGCGAGCGTTACAAAGTTGCTACAATTGGAAATGCTAAGCGTTCCGTCGAGGCCATTGTTCTCTCAGCGAGACCTGTGTTTGTTTTGCCTGAAACAACAGGGGCCGGAGCAAGTCTAGGGGGTGCAATTGGTGGTGGCGTCGCTCTTAATAATAGCAACAATGTAGGTATAATATTTGCGGGTATAATAGCCGGTGCAATCGTTGGTGATACAGTGGAGCGCAGTGCTGGTACCAGGAAGGCCCACGAATATCTCATTCAAACCTTAAATGGAGCGCTATTGACCGTAGTACAAACAGATGAAGGAAATTCAATTTTTAGCAAAGAATCAAAAGTTATACTAATTCATGGATACCCTAGTGAGTTAATCGCAGACCCGAGATAGCTTTTTAAATTGCTTATTTCAGAGAAGTAGAAAACAAAATGTCGAAATTTTTGTTGATGATTGTTTGAAGTAACTAATTGTTAATAGGAAAATATCAGCTTTTTGGATACCAAAACAATTGCCCGGTTGTGCGAATTGGGGGAAAGTTTTTTATAGGGTTTTTCCTATCTACTTGGCGCACAGGGCAGTTCTGGGGCGCAGCGTGTTGCTGGAAAGGGACGAATAGCAATGCTGAAGGAATTCAAAGAATTTGCGATGCGGGGCAATGTTATTGACTTGGCTGTTGGCGTGATCCTGGGGGCGGCGTTCGGCAAGATCGTTGCCTCCCTGGTGCAGGATATTGTTATGCCGCCGCTGGGCATGCTGTTGGGCGGCGTGGATTTCAGCGAAATCTTTATCAATCTGTCCGGCCAGACCTATGCCACCCTGGCGCTGGCCCAGGAAGCCGGGGCCGCCACGATCAATATTGGGCTGTTCCTGAACAATGTCTTGAACTTCATCATCGTCGCCTTCGCGATCTTCATTGTGGTCAAGCAGATGAACCGGCTGAAAAAGGCACCGCCACCGGCAGACCCGACGACCAAGGATTGTCCGCTGTGCTTGTCCAGCGTGCCAATCAAGGCAACCAAATGCGCGCATTGCACATCTGATCTCTAAAGGTGCCTGTGGACAGGGTTCAGGCGGCGTTCAGGGACCAGTCATACCGGTCGTCTGAGATGGCGCTGAACCCGTCCAGCCGGGCTTTCAGGGCGGGGGCGGCATAGTGCTTCAGATGGGCCAGCAAGGATGCGTCGGTCCCGCCGAAATCTTCGTAGAACCAATCATACAGGCTGGACACGATCAGGCGATCGCCGTCGATCTGAATGGCTCTTTCAGAATTCACGAAGGCTTCTGCGGCCCCATTCAGCTGCTGTTCCAGGGTATCGGCCATATAGGCCTGTGGCTGTAAATCCGGGCAGCCGATGGAGGCACAATTGACGGCATAATGAATGCGGGGATCCTGCCACAGGGGGCGCAGGATGCGGTGTTCGATATCATTCAGGGACAGAGGTTGATCCTCAACACGCATCAGGTCTGCCCCCCAGGGGTCGGTGGCGAACAGGCCTGGCGAGATATTGATGTCCTGAATGGACGATACCGGCATGTGATCCAGCACCGTCCGCACGGTCTGGGCGTTGTACAGATTGACCCAGAAGGCGAATTGCTGGTCCCGGTTCAGGCGGCTGACAGGCACCGCCTGCAACAGGGCCAGATAGTCATCCAATTGTTGCGTGGCGGCCTGGTCAAAATCACCATAGCGCACTAGGTTCACGCCGGTTTGCACGACCACAAACCTGTTCAGAAGGTCGCTCCACGCGCTGTGATCAAGTGCGTGTGTCGATGCGGGGTCATGGGCCTGCCATCGGTCCCAAGGCTTGGCGCTGGGGGCCAATTCGCGGGCAAGGCCGCCAAATCCGGCCATGAAAGTGACACCGCAGCCCAGCGCCAGTCCGTTGAACAGGCGGCGCGTTACGTCATTCTTGCCAGACTGAGTACTGCGTGACCGTTGCACCATTGAAGTTCCGACCCTGGACCAGATTGCTGTTGGGGTCAGATATTGGGCAGTCTGCCAAGGGGGGCAAATCACACTGCGGTGAGGGGGCCGATTAGGTCCGCCAGAATACGCCCGGTGTTGCGATAATGTGTCTGTAACAGCTGTGTTGCCGTATCGGCATCCCGCGCCAGGACCGTGGTCATCAGGACCTGGTGTTCATTGCCGATATCCCGGTCCGGCAGTGGGCTGGAATCCCGCAGATTGGGGAATCGATATCGCTCAGTCTCGACATATAACTTATCGGCAAAATCCAGTAGCCATTGCGACTGGCATCCCGCGATCAAGGCGCGATGAAAGGCGTGGTGTCGCTCTTCCAAGGCGCGCAGATCCGCTTCGCTGACCGGGCGGGGCAGGGTTGAGACGCTTTTCGCCTTCAGCATCAGGGCGTGATAGGCGGCAACAACGTGTGCTTCCCAGGCATCGTCGCCTTTTTCGATGGACCGGCGCAGCGCGTCGCCTTCAATCAGGCAGCGGGTTTCGATGGCGTCCCACATTTCCGCAATGGATATCGGGGCAACAGTGAAGCCGCGCAGCGCGACATTGACCACCAATCGGTCGCTTTGCAGGCGGTTCAAGGCCTCCCGGATCGGGGAGAATCCAACGCCATAGCGCTGTTTCAACTGCTCAAGCCGCAGCGGTTGATTGGGGGGCAAGGCACCGCTGATGATATCCCATCGGACCTGCTGATAGGCTTGTTCCGCCAGTGTCATGACTTCAATTACAGTTGTTGCTCATCAAATTCTTCTAGCCTGATTTTATTATCCTGGCAATATTTTCGAAAATCTTTATTTACATCGAAAATATGACAGGCCACACTAAGGGCCAGTGAGTGCCACCCCGCTTATGCAGGAAGGATGTGTGTGATGCCAGCAACCCGTCAGAACTATCAGGAAGATGTGGCCGGACGGGCCAATGTCGATGATACGCCGGAGCTATTGGCCTATTACGATGAATTGGACGACCTGAATGCCGGGGCGCTGTGGACGGTCGCCAACAAGATTGAACCTTGGGAGCCGCAATCCTCCTCTGTTCCCATGCTATGGCGGTATAATGACCTGCGCGACCATGTGATGCGGTCGGTTGATCTGGTAACGCCGGAAAAGGCGGGACGCCGCGTGATCTATCTGAATAATCCGGGCCGCACCGATGTTGCTGCGGCGGTGGGGTGGCTGTATTCCGGCCTGCAGGTCATGCATCCGGGCGAGCGGGCGTCGGCGCATCGCCATTCCGCCTCCGCCCTGCGATTCATTATGGAAGGCAGTGGGGCCTATACCATCGTTGACGGGCACAAGATGACCCTGGGGCGCAATGATTTCGTCCTTACCCCCAATGGCACCTGGCACGAACATGGTGTGGATGAAGGGGGCAGCCCCTGTATCTGGCAGGATGGATTGGACATTCCTTTCGTGAACGCGATGGAAGCCAATTTCTATCAGGTGCATCCGGATCTGGGTCAGGCTGTGGGCTATGTCGTTGATGATATGACCAAGACCTGGGGCAATCCTGGTCTGACCCCGGTGGGCGGCGCATGGGAAAAGGCCTATTCCCCGATGTTCAAATATGAATGGGAGCCGACCTATGAGGCGTTGAGCAAGTATGCAGTAACGACCGATGGGTCCCCTTTTGACGGGGTGATGATGAATTATATCAATCCCGTCACGGCTGGTCCGGTCATGCAAACCATTGGGGCCAGTATGCAGATGCTGCGGCCTGGTGAGGCGACCAAGGCGCATCGCCATACCGGCAGCTATTTGTATCAAGTGGCCAAGGGCAGCGGGCATTCGATCATAAACGGTCAGCGATTTGATTGGCAGGAGCGCGACATCTTCTGTGTCCCCTCCTGGGCCTGGCATGAACATGCCAATGCATCGGACAGGGACGATGCCTGTCTGTTCTGTTTCAACGATTTACCCGTGATGAAGGCCCTGGGCCTGTATCGCGAAGAAGCGTTTGGCGATAATGGCGGCAACCAGCCGCTATGCGCCTGATCCCCAGATAATCTGACGAAAAGGGTGTGTTATGAAACTTGTTACCTTCCGTGCTTCGGTTGAAGCATCGGCCCGCTTGGGTGTTGTGCAATCCGATCAGGTGATTGATGTCGGCCTGCTGGGCGCAGCATTTGGGGAGGAATTTCCGACATCCATGCTGGACCTGATTGATTTGGGTCCGGCTGGTCTGGCAGCGGTTGAAGATGCCCTGGTGGAAGCTGATGGACGCTGGCCGATTGGAAGCGCATTGCCGATACAGAATGTGACCCTGTTGGCCCCCATTCCCCGCCCGCGAAAGAATATTTTTGGCATTGGGCTGAACTATGTCGAACATGTCGCGGAATCCAGTAAATCCCTGGATACGTCCAAGGACCTGCCGACCCAGCCAGTGATCTTTTCCAAACCGCCGACGACTGTGATTGGTCCCGGTGCCGCCATTGAGCACAACAAGGCCCTAACCCAGCAATTGGATTGGGAGGTTGAACTGGCCGTCATCATCGGGCGCACCGCCCGCAAGGTCGGCGAAGACACCGCCATGTCCCATGTGTTTGGGTACAGCGTCATGATCGATATCAGCGCCCGGGATAACCGTCGCGCGGGTCAGTGGATCTATTCCAAGGGCCAAGACACTTTCGCGCCGTTCGGGCCCTGCATTGTCACCGCAGATGAAATCGACGATCCGCAAGGGCTGGATCTCTGGCTGACCGTCAATGGCGTGGAAAAGCAACGGTCCAACACCCGCCACATGCTGTTTAAAATCCCGACCCTGATTTCTGATATTTCCATGGGCATGACGCTGGAGCCGGGCGATATCATCGCAACGGGGACGCCAGAAGGCGTCGGGGCTGGGCGGACGCCACAGGAATGGCTGTGGCCGGGCGATGTCGTTGTCGCCTGTGTCGAAGGGATCGGCAAGATCCGCCATCCGGTCGTTGCGATCAGCGCGGAAGACTAGGGTTTAGGCAAGGGGAGAAATCAGCATGGATTTCGATGTCGCACAGATCGATCCGCAGATCGCGTACAAATTAATGACATCGACCATCACGCCAAGGCCCATTGCCTGGGTGACTTCTTTGTCGGAGCAGGGGGTGGTGAACGCCGCCCCCTACAGCTTCTTTAATGCCATGGGCAGCAACCCGGCAACGGTTGTTGTCGGTCTGCTGCGGGATCCGAAGAAAGGGTTTAAGGACACGGCGGCGAATATCATGAACAGGGGGGAATTTGTGGTCAATCTGGTGCCGGAATCCCTGGCACAGCAGATGAACATTACCTCAATGGATGCGCCAAGCGACGTTAGCGAGCTTTCTGCAGCTGGCCTGACAGCACGCCCATCCTTGCATGTGACGCCCCCCCAAATTGCTGAATCGCCGGTTTCATTCGAATGCGTAACCCATACAACGGTCGTGACAGGGCCGGGGCAGGTCATTGCCATTGGGCGGGTTCTGGGCATACGCATCGATGATGTCTATATTCTGGATGCTGATAAAGGGTATATCGACACCCCTGCCTTGGGAATGATCGGGCGGCTGCATGGCAGTGGCTGGTACACGCGAACGCAGGACAGCTTTCAATTGGATCGTCCCAGTTATGCCGATTGGATCGAAAAATCAGGCTTGGACAAAAAAGAGTAATTTGATCTGCAATGCGCGGAAATGCTTGAAACTCTCTTGTTTTGATTTATGTACGAAGTCGGGTAACCGAAGAGGCCAAGGTTGAATTTGGCCCATGTAAATCAAACAGGGAGACTATTTGATGAAAATCTCAAAGATTCTTGGCGCGGCGACTATTGTTGCGCTTTCTTCAACCAGCGCGCTTGCACAGGACCGCACTGGCTGGCCTGAAAGCTTCACGGTTGGAACGGCCTCTCAGGGTGGCACATACTTTGCCTATGGCTCCGGCTGGGCAAATCTGGTGGCCGATGAACTTGGCATTTCCGGAGGTGGTGAAGTTACCGGCGGCCCGATGCAGAACATGGCGCTGGTCCATACCGGCGATGCTGCTTTCGGCATGACCACGATGGGCCCGGCGCGGGAATCCCTGGATGGCACGAATCCAATTGCACCCGGTCTGAAAATGACCAATGCCTGTGCAATGTTCCCCATGTATCAAACACCGTTTTCGATCACGACCCTGAAATCATCCGGCATCGCTTCTGTTGCTGATATTCCAGATGGTGCGAAAATTGGGTTTGGTCCGGCTGGATCGACCTCTGACACCTATTTCCCGAAGATGCTGGAAACCCTGGGCGTCAATTTTGAACGCCGCAATGGGGGCTGGTCCGATCTGGGGGGTCAGCTTCAGGACGGCCTGTTGGACGTGATTGCGTTCGCTGCTGGCGTTCCGGTTCCTGCGGTCAGCCAGTTGGAAGTTCAGACCGAAGTGAACATCATCGAATTCACCGAAGAAGAGCAGGCCAAGATTATGGAGGCCTATCCGGTTTCCAACTTTGAAATCAAGGCTGATACCTATACCACGCTGAAGCAGTCGGCGCGTTCGGTTTCCATGTGGAACTTCTCCGTTGCCAATTGTGACCTGCCGGAATCCTTTGTGTATGAGGCAACCAAGGTTGTCATGTCCGACAATGCCCGCATGGTCAACATCCACAAGGCAGCGCGGTCAACCGTTGTTGAAAACTGGGACAAGAACACGTTCCTGCCCTGGCATCCAGGTGCTGCAAAGTGGTTCAATGAGAATGGCGCGTCCATTCCTAAAGACATGATCCACGGCAGCATGTAAGACGACGCCTGTGACGTGAAATGATGATTGGCCGCATCCGATTCTTCGGGTGCGGCCTTCATTTTATGCATTTGTTCTGAGAATATGGCAGTATCATGATAGCAGCGGTGGTGTCATGAACCGCGCCAGAAGAAGCAAAGGGGCAGGGGATGAGCAACGATAAATCCAACGATACCGATGAGATCATGCCAATTCACGCCGACGGCGTTGATGAGGAACCGGTTGAGGGCAATCGCCGCCTGTTCGAAGGCCGTGGCTTGCTGGTGATGAGCGGCCTGACGATCCTCTATTCGTTGTTTCATATTCTGGCGCTGAATGGTTTCTCCGTTTCCGGTATGACATCAGGTCTGATCAATCTGCCATTCTTGCCCACATTCCCGATGGAAACCTGGAATTTCCGCATTGTTCACGTCGCCGGTGCATTGGCTCTGGGCTTCCTGTTATTCTCGGGGGCCAAATTTGCCGAAGATCCGTCTGAGGAAACAAAGGCGCTTGGCTATGTAACCTATCTGTTGCTGGCGCTTTCCTTGATGGCGACCGGCATGGCAGCCTATTTTGCCTTGCAGATCGCGAATGGCGTCATGTGGAATGGCATGGATGCAACGATCAAGTTCAATGAAACATGGTTGTTCGGGCTGCCCCTGATCATCGCGACAGTCGGGTCGATTGTGGTTTCCTGGTTCCATCGCCGTGTGCGCAGCGGTTATACGCTGCCTGATATTGTATTGACGGTGTGCGGGATAGCCGTCGCTGTCTATCTGATAACGATCTATGACACGCTGATGCGCAATTCGACCGGAACGCCATTTGCCCCAATCGGGATATCGATTTCGGCTGTTGCCGGTGTGCTGTTAATCATGGAATTGACGCGCCGGGTTGCCGGGTTGGCCCTGGTTGTGATTTCGGTCATTTTCCTGATTTATGTCTTTGTTGGTCAGTATTTGCCGGGGTTCCTGAATTCTCCCCCCATCGCGTGGGAGCGGTTTTTCAGCCAGGTCTATACGGATGCGGGTATCTTGGGCCCGACGACGGCGGTTTCATCGACCTATATCATCCTGTTCATCATCTTTGCGGCGTTTTTGCAGGCCTCTAAAGTAGGGGATTATTTCGTCAATTTCGCCTTTGCATTGGCTGGGCGTGCGCGTGGTGGACCGGCAAAGGTTGCGATCTTTGCCTCCGGCCTGATGGGTATGATCAACGGCACCTCGGCCGGGAATGTTGTCGCAACGGGTTCCTTGACAATCCCGCTGATGAAGAAGGTCGGGTATCACAAGAAAACCGCTGGCGCGATTGAAGCCGCCGCCTCCACAGGTGGTCAGATCATGCCACCGATCATGGGGGCAGGGGCCTTCATCATGGCGGAAATCACCGGTATTCCGTATACCGAAATCGCGATTGCTGCGATTATTCCGTCCATCCTGTATTTCGTATCCATCTATTTCATGGTGGATTTCGAGGCCGCGAAACTGGGCATGCGCGGTATGCGCTCAGAAGAATTGCCAAAAGTGGCCAAGATGATGCGGCAGATTTTCCTGTTCATACCGATCATCATTCTGATTTATGCTCTGTTCCAGGGGTATTCGGTGATCCGCGCCGGAACCTTGGCGATTGCGGCGGCAGCGGTGGTAAGCTGGCTAACACCCTTTAGGATGGGACCAAAATCCATTCTAAAGGCCTTTAATCTGGCGGGGCTGATGTCCATTCAGATCATTGCGGTCTGTGCCTGTGCCGGTATCATTGTGGGCGTAATTTCCCTGACGGGCGTTGGGGCGCGGTTCTCAAACCTTCTGCTGGGTCTGGCGGAAACATCGCAATTGCTGGCGCTGTTCTTTGCCATGTGTATCGCCATCCTGCTCGGAATGGGCATGCCTACAACGGCAGCCTATGCTGTGGCGGCCTCCGTGGTGGCACCGGGGCTGGTTAAATTGGGTATCCCGATGCTGACGGCGCATTTCTTTGTATTCTACTTCGCCGTGGTCTCTGCGATTACGCCACCGGTTGCGCTGGCATCCTATGCGGCGGCGGGGATATCGGGTGCCAATCCGATGGAAACATCTGTTGCTTCCTTCAAGATCGGGATATCCGCCTTCATCGTGCCGTTCATGTTCTTCTATAATTCCGCCATTCTGATGGATGGCGAGACATTGGAGATTCTGCGGGCAGCCGTGACTGCAATAGTTGGGGTCTATCTGTTGTCAGCAGGGGTACAGGGCTGGTTCTTTGGCAGCCGTGCCGTCTGGTTCCTGCGCATCGCGCTGGTCATTGCCGCATTGTCGATGATCGAAGGGGGGCTGTATACCGATTTGGTCGGCATCGGCATCGCGGCTGCCGTGGTCTTTGTTCAGCGGGTCTTTCGACCAAAGCCGGGTGCGACGATTGAGGTACGCGGATCGGATTAGGGCGCTTATTTCTGTGGCGCAGGATCATCCGGTGGGGGCAGCATGGGCAGGCGGACCGTCACGGTCGTGCCAATATCGACGGTGCTTTCCAGCGTGATTTGACCACCATGCTGTTCGACAAGTTCCCGCGCCAGGGGCAGGCCCAGTCCGGTGCCGTCTTTGGCCTTGCCGATGGCATAGCTGGATTGTTCAAAGGGAATAAAGACACGGGCTAAATCTTCTTTTGGGATACCGACGCCCGTATCAGCAACAATCAGTTCCAGCCAAGGCCTCTCCAGCCTTGCGGTCACGGTGACCGTGCCCCCTGGATCTGTGTATTTCACTGAATTGGACAACAGATTCACCAGAACCTGACAGATGCGCCGACTGTCCCCCATAAGCTCTGGTATATCATCAGGAACGTCTCTTACCAGTTTCAGGCCCCCAATTCGGGCCTTGGGGGCCAGAATGGTGACGGCATCCTGGATCAAGTCGTCGACATTCAGCACCTCCTGTTGGATTTGCATCTTACCTGCATCCAATTTGGCGATGTCCAGAATGTCATCGATCAGTTGCAACAGCATCAGGGCGCTTTTTCGAACATCCCCCAGATATTCCGAATATTTTGGCGACCCGATCGGACCATGTGGCTGCATCTGGATCAGTTCGCTAAAGCCGATGATGCTGTTCAGCGGCGTGCGCAACTCATGGCTCATATTCGCCAGGAACCGGGATTTGGCGCGGTTTGCGTCTTCTGCGGCTTCCTTGGCGGCTTTCAGTTGTTTTTCATGCTCTTTGCGGGCGGTTATTTCCTGAACGGTCCCCTCATAAAACAGGGGGTTTCCAGCCTCGTCGCGCACCACATAGGCATTTTCTGTAATCCAGATACGCTCGCGAGTTTTGTGTCGATAGATCTCTGATTCGAAATTCTCAACACTGTCATTTTCGTCCAGCAGCCGCTTGAATTCATCCCGACGGTTTGGGTCGACATACCATTCCGACGCGATGTCATGCACCATTTTCAATGTTTCTTCTTCGCTGTCATACCCGTTCAGGCGTTGCAGCGCAGGATTGGCGCGCAATTGTTTGCCATCAAGGGAAGAGCGATAAATACCTTCTGACACGCGCTCAAAAATGCGGCGATAATCAGCCTCTGTTTCAATCAGGCGTGCCTGGGTTTGCACCAGTTCGGTGACATCGGATATTGACCCGACATAACCGGTGACGTCACCCTTGGCATCCTGCAATGCGGTCGCATTTTCCGTTATCCAGATAATGGAGCCATCAACACGTTTGGCGGCACTCAGAAAGCCCCGCACTTCGCCGTGCTTTTCAATCTGGCGCTTGAAGCGGTCTCGATCTTTCGGGTCTGCATAATAACTGCCAGACGTCCGGTTTCCCGTCATCATCTGGACAGCAGACGCATAGCCCAGCATTTTCGCCAGTGACAGGTTTACAAAGCGATAGTGCCCATCAACGGTGGTTTCAAACAGGCCAACCCCCGCAAGATCAATCATCTGACGGAGGGTCTTAAATATAACCGACTCCCGGCCTTGCGGCTGGAGTTTGCTTTTATCTGACTCCGTCATATTGCTGTGGTTCCAGTAATGATTTGCACTAAACTAGTGGACTGAATGATGATCGGCAATCGGCAGTCTTGCCAAGCCAGCACTGATCGCGTTCAGTGCCGCTATGAGCACAGATATCCCCAATATGAATAACGGCCATGCCCTGCCAGCCCCGGATGTATTGGCAGCGTCCGTGACCCGCCACAGTGCGTCAAATCTGTGGTTTGTCGGGCGCGCCCTGGTTTCTGAAAAGCGAAAATTGTTTGAGGCTGCATATGCGACCATGCGGGTGATCGATGACTTTGTCGATGATGATTTTCTGGCGCGGCCTGAAACAGAGAGAATCAGGACACGTCCCGCCGCCAGGGACCGGATTTCAGCTTGGCTGACGGCATCCAAAGCAGCCATTTCCGGCGGCCCGGAAACGGCGGGCATTTCCGCGATTGAGGCACAGTTATGTCTGGCCCTGCGACAGGCCGCACAAGGCGGTGACTTGCCTGCCGATCCCTGGCAGAATCTGGCCGCAGCGATGCAGTTTGATGTGGACGAAAGGGCCTTGGACTCCTGGCAGGATTTTAAAGCCTATTGCGAAGGGGCGACCGTCGCGCCTGCCGCTGTTTTTCTGTATGTCCTGCAAGCGCGGATAGGGGCTGACGGCACCATTCAGGCGGGCATCCCGGCCGATGTGCTGGCCGCGCAAGCGCGCGACATGGCGATCTTTTGTTATCTGGTTCATATCCTAAGGGACTTTGCGAAGGATTTTGCCAGGGGCGGGCAATTGGTCACGATACCCCATGAATGCTTTGTCGCCCATAATCTGACACGCCAGCAGGTATTTGCGGACCCGATGGCAGCCCTACCGCTGTTGCAGGATTTGACCGCGCGGGCTCAGGAACATCGGGTTGCCGCGCGCAGGATGGCGGACAGCTTGAAGACCAAATTGGGGGGTGTTGAGGCCCGAATTCTGGAATCGCTGTTATCCATTTATGAACATCTGCATGACAGCCTGATGAAAGACCCGTCGCCCCTGATCGACAGATCGGATCTGACTGCACGCCTCAGGGATAAATTGTTACAGAAGTTGGGGATTGTTGGCTGATGCAGGATGGTCCACCAGACAGCCTGTCCGATTTAACCTATTGTGCTGATCTGGTGCGCGATGCGGATGCTGATCGGTTTGCCACGGCGATGCTGTGTCCAACACCGGGGCGGTGGCGGTTGCTCGCCCTCTATGCTTTTAATATCGAAGTTGCCAAAACGCGGGAGGCCGTGCGGGAATCCATGATTGGTGAAATCCGCCTGCAATGGTGGCGCGACGCCATCGCGGAATGCCGTGCAGGCAATCCAAGGCGGCATCAGGTCGTCCATCCGCTGGCCACAGCAATTCTGGACAGTAACCTGCCCGAAGCCTGTTTCCTGGAAGTGATCGATGCGCGGTCTCAGGATTTGGACGACTTCCCCCCGGTAGATGAGGATAAATTGAGGGCGTATATCGAGGGATCGGGTGGCGCGCTTGGGGAATTGGCCTATCGCTGTGCCGTGCCCGAAGCCGACCTGACGCCTGTTGGTCTTCAAGCGGGGCGGGCGGCTGGTCGGGCCTGGGCCTGGATCGGGCTGGCGCGGGGGCTGCATGTTCATGCCGTGATGGGTCGCCATACCGTTCCCGCAACATGGCTGGCGCGCCATCCAGACCTGTCGAAAGAAGTGGCATTGGCAAAAGTCGGGGCGGCGTCCAAGGCCTGGACGGAATGGCTGGTCAATCAGGCCCGCGCAGAATTCCCAACTGTCCGTAAGGGGGCGGCCAAAACTGATAAATCAGGCCAGGCCGCTCTGGCCCCAGCGCGACTGGCCGATGTATATGCCAAACGGCTGCAGAAAGGTGGCTATGACCCGTATCAGCTGGAAATCAACACGCTTGGCGCGGCGCGGCGCGCATGGTCACTGCTAGGCACCAGCCTGTTCGGCCGGGTGGTTTAGGGCATCATACGCCCGCACGGGATGCTCTAAACCATTCTTAATTTCAGTACATAGATCGTCGTAAAGGGTTCCGTTTGCTCGGGACCGGCTATAGCCAACCCGCCAGATCTTGCAAGGCACGGGCAGAAATAGCGGCCTTGCGGTCCCGCCCGCGTTTGCGGGTTTTGCGGTGATCGTCCCCATCCAGTCCTGGGAACAGTCCGAAATTGACATTCATCGGCTGGAACGTATCTGCCTGCGCGCCGCCTGTAATATGCGACAGCAAGGCCCCCAAAGCCGTTGTGACGGGGGGTGGGGTCACGGTTTGGCCCAATCGTTCCTCTGCGGCGAACCGACCGGCCAGAAGGCCGATACTGGCGGATTCAACATATCCTTCCACCCCGGTGATTTGGCCGGCAAACCGGATCGTCGGGCGCGCCTTTAGCCGCAACAGCGGGTCCAACAATCTGGGGCTGTTTAAGAAGGTATTGCGATGAATGCCGCCCAGCCTGGCAAATTCGGCGTTTTCCAGCCCCGGAATGGCCCGGAAGATATCTGCTTGTGCGCCATATTTCAGCTTCGTCTGGAACCCGACCATGTTGTACAGCGTGCCCAGCTTGTTGTCCTGGCGCAGTTGGACCACGGCATGGGCGCGGGTTCCGGTCTTTGGATTGGTCAGCCCAACGGGTTTCATCGGGCCAAATCTCAGCGTCTCGCGACCGCGTTCCGCCATCACTTCGATAGGCAGGCAGGCTTCGAAATAGGGCGTATCCTTTTCCCATTCCTTGAACTCGGTCTTGTCGCCCGCCAACAGCCTGTCGATAAAGTCATTGTATTGATCTTCTGTCATCGGACAGTTGATGTAATCCTGGCCATCGCCTTTGTCATAGCGGGACTGGAACCAGGCCTTGTCAAAATCGATGCTGTCGCGATGAATAATGGGCGCGATGGCATCAAAGAATGCCAATTGCGCCTCTCCCGTTACCGACAGGATGGATTGCGTCAGGGCAGAAGAGGTCAGCGGACCCGTGGCGGCAATGACGCTGTCATAGTCACCTGGATCGGGCAGGGCGTTTATCTCCCCCCGCGCGATGGTAACCAGCGGATGGTCTTCCAGGGCCTGGGTGACGCGCCTGGAAAAATCATCGCGGTCTACGGCCAGCGCGCCCCCGGCAGGAACCTTTGCCAGATCGCCCATTTGCAGGATTAGGGATCCGGCACGGCGCATTTCTTCATGCAGCAGGCCAACCGCATTGCCCTCTGGATCATCAGAGCGGAAGGAGTTTGAACAGACCAGTTCCGCCAGGCCATCGGTCTGATGCGCGGCTGTTTTGGCGGTCGGGCGCATTTCCTGCAATATGACAGGGACCCCGCGCTGGGCCAGTTGCCAGGCAGCCTCGCTGCCCGCAAGGCCACCACCAATCACAAGAACCGGGCGAAGTGTTGACGTCATAGCGGTAATCCAAATATCAGAGTTTACAGTCTTATAGGCTCAACCAGCCTGATCGCCCCTGTAATGTCAGAAAATTACGCCTGGGAAAACCGTCTTTGCGGGAATGGCGTTTTCTGTCCCCTCTGTTCAGAATGATTGACGCCGCCTGTCTGGTGACTAGCTTGATGATTTATGCTGCACCATCCGCATCTTATTTCTTCTGAAATTTATCGCGCGTCGCGCTATGGGGCGAAGCATCCTTTATCGATCCCACGGGTTTCGCTTGCGGTTGACCTGATAACCGCAATGGGGTGGTTTCCAGAAGGGCGCTTTGTCGAAGGTCCCATTGCGACCCCGGACCAATTACATCGATTCCATGACCCGGACTATGTTGCGGCCTTGCTGCGTGCGGAAGAGGGCACACTGATGGAGGCGGAAAAGGATCGCTGGAATATCGGGCGCAACGGCAATCCGATCTATCCAGAGGTCTTTCGCAGGCCCGCAACCGCTGCTGGATCCTCCATTCTGGCGGCACAGATGGTGCGTGACGGGGGGACGGTCCACAGCCCGGCAGGCGGCACGCATCATGGGCGACGGGATCGCGCCAGCGGCTTTTGCTTCTTGAACGATCCGGTTCTGGGCATTCTGACCTTGTTAGATGCGGGTATTGCGCCTGTGGTTTATGTCGATCTGGATGCGCATCATGGCGATGGGGTCGAACTTGCCTTCCAGGAGGATCCAAGGGTCACCACCCTATCGATCCATGAGGCGGGGCGGTGGCCGCGCACTGGCAGGCTGCATCACGATTTTGGGCCTACGGTGATCAATTTTCCAGTAGAACCCGGCTTTCAGGATGACGAATTCTATTACATTCTGGAAACAGCCATCCTGCCGATTGTCCAGAATATTGAGCCCGCGGCGATTGTCATTCAATGTGGCGTTGATGGGCTGGCGGATGATCCCATGTCCAAACTGTCATTATCCAATACTGTCTATCCGGTCGCGGTTTCCGCCTTGATGCGACTGGCCCCACGGCACATCGTGCTGGGCGGCGGTGGGTATAATCCCTATGCCGTTGCGCGGGCCTGGACCCTGATCTGGGCAGCAATCGATGGACGGGATGCGACGGGAACAGGGATTCCCCAGGCTGCGCAGGATGTCCTGAAGGGGGTGCATTGGCGACACAGCCTGGCCAAATCACCCCCGGCCAGATGGTTTGATCGTTTGAATGACCCGCCAAATACAGGACCCATTCGTGATAGCATCCGGGAGACGGTTCGAGTGGTTCTGAATGCGACAGCCTGACACGCCCTTGATCTAGACCCTTTCACGGCAACCCATTTAGCAGTATTTGAGGTATATTATGTATCGCAGACTCTTTTTATACGCGGCGTTAAGCCTTGGCCTGTTAGGGGCAGCACCGGCTGTTGCGCTGGCGCAGGATGTCACGTTTCCGGTCAGTTCCCTGACGATTGTCACATCAGACGGGGCGGAACATGAATTCACGGTCGAAGTGGCTTCGGATGATTATCAACGGGCCAGGGGCCTGATGTTTCGCGACAGTCTGGCCCCAGATCACGGGATGCTGTTTGATTATAAGCGCGATATCCAGGCCAGTATGTGGATGAAGAATACGCTGATCCCCCTGGACATGTTGTTTATTGACCGAACAGGCATTGTGAAGAACTTGAAAGAACGCGCCAGACCGCATTCCCTGGAACCGATATCTGCAAAAGGCTTTGTGCGGGGCGTTTTGGAGTTGCCGGGCGGCACAGTATCGCGATTGGGCATAAAGCCTGGGGATCGGATTTTACATCCCATTTTTAGCAGCCCATGACCGTCAATACATAGACCGCCTCTTGCTTCCTGTCTGGCTGCAGTGATCTGACAGTGATTTCGATAGAAACACTAGATGTTGGGCGCGAATACGGGTAATAAGTCACAGATAGCGGTTTTGATGGGATGCGTCTGGGCACGAGGGCATGATATGGTGAAATTCAGTAAGGCGATTACTTTCGCGACGATCCTGGTCGGCGCGCTGGGGTTGGCGGGGTGCAAGGTTAATCCCAAAGAGTCCCGGTATTATCCAAAAATCGCAGGCAATACGTTCGAATTGCAAAACGAGTTGGGGACTGTTCTGCCCGAGGCGGAACGGATTAACATTTCATACGAATTTACCCAGGCTGAGGATGGCGACGCCTATATCGATGCGCCGGGCATGTTTACCGGGCCGATCTGGTGGTATGAAGAACGCTCTGCGGAAATGCCGGAACAGTTCCTGGCTATTCATCTTTTGACGCGCGATGACAGTTTTGAAGATTCCTCGGGCACTTTGGTAAAACTGTCCCGCAGCAGCTATAATGCCCAGGTATTCTGCCTGGACACGACCAAGGGTGATATCCCACCGGAAGTTCAGGTCTATATAGACAGCTTGCACGACCTTGGCCGCCCTGTTTCGACGGATTTATATGTCCGTCGCTTTATGAACCGGGTCGAACAGGAAGGAAACCAGCGGACAGATGTGATTTACATCCGCGATGTCGTGCGTTTGGGATATACCTGTGAAAGTCTGGGGGATGTCGTATCGCCCAGCAATGATCGGGAAGGCATTGTCAACATGCTGCGCACCGATTCCCAGGCCGCGTTCGAGGTCATGAGCTGATTTTTCTTACAGTTCTGCGAAATTATTCATTTCTGTCGCCCTGCACTGGACGGATCAGTCTGTGCCCGGTATGGTCAGGGGCGATCTGTTGCTTTGGGGCAACACAGACTTAACTCACCGTCTGACATCAATGCGATCTGGGCTTGTTCCAAAGCTCAAGGGAAAATGTACCCATAGGGTCCCTGTCGTATGATCCGGACATAGGGTCGTGGCGCTGACTATTCGCGCCCCAAGAAGAAAATTAACGAAGATTGAGAGGGTATAATGAACGCGTATGACTCTGTTCCTGTCGGAAATGATACTGATCTGGGAATAGGCCGGCGTATTACGGACGCACGGAATTCCCTGGGCTGGTCCCAGGAGGATTTGGCCCACCGCATGGGGGTCACAGTTGAAACCATCACCGGATGGGAATCCGAAGAACGGGACCCCCGGTCCAACCGTATTATCACATTAGCGGGTGTTTTGGGTGTCAGCGCCCATTGGCTGTTGGATGGCAGTGCGGAATTCGCCCCGGACGATTCTTCAAATCCGGCCGCAGCGGCGCGGGCGCAACTGCAATCCGTGCGGATGAAAATCAACGAACTGTCTCAATTGGTCTCTGATATCGAGGCGCAACTGGATCAACTGTAAGGCAATTCCGCCATTCGGCGGCACCAAGGTCAGAAGAATGCACTCTGATTGAAAAAAATGGTGAAAAGAAATTGACTTATATGATGCGCGGTTTTATCAACCGGCATCGCTGATCCCGAGTAGCTCAGTGGTAGAGCAATCGGCTGTTAACCGATCGGTCGTTCGTTCGAATCGAACCTCGGGAGCCAATAAAAAGGGCCGCTTCTTCTGAAGCGGCCCTTGCGTTTTTTGTGCTTTGCTATGGCTTATTCTGCGGCCATGCGGGGGACTGCGACACCGGCAACCTTGCCGACACCTTCGGCATAGCTGGGATCAATCTTTGCCAGATGCCCCAGGGCCCTTTGCACGATGGCTTCTGGCACGCCTGCCATGGATCCCCCCATTGCTTGATACAGGCGGTCCTTCTGACCGGCATCAAACAGGTTATACAGGGCACGAACCTGGCTGTAGTCGTCATTGCCTTCGCGGTGATTATATCGATCCGCATCGCCAGATATTTTCAGCGGTGGTTCGCTGTACCCTTCATCCTGTTTCGGACCGTTGAAGCTGTTGGGCTCGTAATAGGCATCCGGATTGGGGGAGGGCGGATTGAAATTCATCGTGCCATCCTTGTGATAGGTATGAACCGGACATTTCGGGCGGTTCACCGGCAGCGATTCATAATGCGTCCCCAGGCGATAGCGGTGTGCATCGGCATAAGAGAAAATCCGCGCCTGTAGAACCTTATCAGGAGAAAAACCGATTCCTGGGACGATGTTGGACGGGGAATAGGCCGCGTTTTCAATCTCCTGGAAGTAATTCTCAGGATTGCGGTTCAATTCCAGAACGCCGACTTCGATCAAGGGGAAGTCACCATGCGGCCAGACTTTGGTCAGGTCGAACGGATTGAACGGTGTCTTTTCCGCATCCAGTTCCGGCATCACCTGAATATACAGTTTCCACTGAGGGAATTCGCCTTTTTCAATCGTCCCATACAGGGCCTCCTGATAGGTCTCCCGGCTGCGACCGATTTCAGCAGTGGATTCCGCATCGGTGAAATGCTTATGGCCCTGCTGGGTCTTGAAGTGGAACTTCACCCAGAACCGTTCCCCCTGAGCATTGATCATGGAATAGGTGTGACTGCCATAACCATTCATGAACATCGGCGCTTTTGGAATGCCCCGATCCGACATCAGGATGGTGACCTGGTGCAATGCTTCCGGGCTTTGTGACCAATAATCCCACATCGCCGTGGCAGAGCGCAGATTGGTTTTGGGGTGGCGCTTTTGCGTATGGATGAAATCGGGGAATTTGTAAGGGTCACGGATGAAGAAGACCGGCGTGTTATTACCGACCATGTCCCAGTTGCCTTCTTCCGTGTAGAATTTCAGCGAAAAGCCGCGCACATCGCGTTCCGCATCGGCGGCACCCGCTTCCCCAGCAACAGTTGAGAAGCGCGAGATAATATCGGTTTGCTTTCCGATCTCAGAAAACAGCTTTGCGCGGGTATAGCGCGTGATGTCATGGGTCACGGTGAAGGTTCCATGCGCACCCCAGCCCTTGGCGTGGACAGTCCGCTCTGGAATTCGCTCGCGGTTCTGATGCGCCAGCTTTTCAATCAACTGATAGTCCTGCATCAGCACCGGGCCGCGCGGCCCTGCTGTCTGACTGTTCTGGTTGTCTGCGATCGGATTGCCCGCAGTCGTTGTCATGACCGGGCATTGCCCTTGGCTCGCCTTGTTCGTCATGGTCGCATTCTCCTTCTTATTGGTTTGGGATAGCCTATGTCTCTATCCAATATGGGGATGATACGGGAAATTAAACCATCTGTTAAATTGATTGTTTTGATGATATCAATAGATAATAGCTATCAAAAGGCATTCGATGAATCTGCGGGATCTGAGTTATTTTTGCGCCGTTGCTGAAACCAGCCATTTTGGCAGGGCAGCCGAGCGCTGCCATGTCAGCCAACCAACATTATCCGCCCAGATCAAAAAACTGGAGGATGAGCTGGGCGTCACATTGTTTGAGCGCAGCAACAAATCTGTGCGACTGACGGCGGTTGGTCAGGAAATCCTGTTGATCGCACATCGCGTTCAGGAAGGGGCTGCAGATATACGCAGGGCTGCCATGGCGCATAGTGACCCCCTGGCTGGCAAGATCAAACTGGGGATCATTCCCACCATTGCCCCGATGATCATCCCCAGCCTGTTGGCGATGACGGGTCGCAAATTTCCGGCCCTGCACCTGTCCTTTGTGGAGGATATGACAGACCCCCTGGAGGATATGCTGAGGTCCGGCGCGTTGGATGCGGCCATTCTGGCGACCGATCCTATGCATTCCACGCTTGAAGAAATTCCCCTGTATGATGAACCATTCTGGGCGGCTTTCCCAAAGGGGCATCGCCTGGCGCAAAAATCCCACCTGGTCGCGATGGATATCGACCCGCAGGAATTGCTGTTGTTGAGCGAGGGGCATTGTTTTCGCGATCAGGCGCTGAGTGTGTGCAGGCATGCCGTGTCGCAGAATGCGGCACAGGCCGATACGCGCGCCACAAGCATGGAAACGATCCTGAATCTTGTTGCGGCGGGGGCAGGGGTCACCCTGATCCCGGCCCTGGCCACTCAGGGGGGACGTCTTGCGGAAACCGGTGTGATCGCGCGTCCCTTTACAAAATCACCGCGCGGGGAAGGGGCGTCGCGCCGGGTTCGATTGGTGTTTCGGCGCACAAGCCCCCGCTTGCAGCTTATGCTGGCCTTGTCCGAGGCGATCACAGACGACTTGCCCCCCCTTGTTCATGCGGTGCCAAAAGAAGAATAGACCTTTTCCACACATTCTAAAGCAAGGCGCATTCTAGGCTTTCGCATTGCGGTAAAGTCAGCAATTTTAACGCATGATGCGAGACCGTGTATCGACCTTTTTATTCTTGGGTATTGCCGTTTTTACGGTGCTGGGGGAACTGACAGAAATTGGCTGGTTCCGGGACACGGCTGTTGTTTCTGTGTTGTTATTGCTGGTTCTGGAATTTACGCGCATCCCCCTGATACAAAAAAGCGTGGGGATCGTCCTGATCCTGGGCGGAGTGATCACCGCCGCCTTTACCGATGATATATTTGGCACGCTGTATACAGGCATTGTTCGGGCTTTGCCTTTCCTGCTGCTTTTTGCCTCCGTCGCATGGCTGCAGGAACCGTCTTCCCAAAGTCCGTCCTTGTTGGCCGTGCGCGAAATGGTGATGCGCCAGGGACCGGGCAAACGGTTTGCCTGGGTGATGACGGTCGCCCATTTTCTGGGGGTTGCATTTAATCTGGCGGGGTTGTCCCTGTTGACGCCAATGGTTGCCAAAGGGGCCGTGGCGCGCCTGCAAAAGCGACTGAGCCGGGCGATGATTCAGGGGTTTTCCGCAGGCACATGCTGGTCACCGCTCTATGTCGGAACGGCGGTTATCATTGCTTCTGTTCCTGGGGTGAACTGGCTGGATGTGGGCCCCACTGGCTTTGTTATCGCCATGGCAATGCTGGTCTGGAGCTGGATCGTGGATCGGCTGTTTTCCCGCCGGAAACAGCCGCACGTGATCCCGACCCCCATCGCCCTGGACTCACCCGACCATCCAATGACTGGCTTGGTCTGGATCAAACTGGCAATGATTTTGATCACGCTGTTTGGCTGCATCATTGGTATGGTTGAAGGATTGGGATGGTCCATTCCCATCGCATTGGCGGTCACCGCGCCGCTTTATGCCATGATCTGGGCCTTCTTTATCGGGCGCAGCGGCAGCGGGTCTGGCCTGTTGGGGACGGCCCGGCATGTGTTTCGGGGATTGCCCGGCTTGCGCGGGGAAACCATCCTGTTTACCGGGGCCAATCTGTTGGGTGTTGGCGTGGCGGCCTTGATACCCGATGGATCCGCCGGGTCTGTCATGGCCGATTGGGCCATTCCGTCTGAAATCATCCTGTTGGCGATTATGGTGGGGTATGCGGTTGCCAGCGCGGTTGGCCTGCATCCGGTGGTCACGGTGGTGCTGGTAACAACAATCCTGACGCCGACAGTGATTGGTGTTCCGCCCGCCTTGCTGGCGCTGTCCCTAATGGTGATGTGGGGGCAGGGCACGAATGTTTCCCCATTCTCTGCGACCAATCTGTATATGGCGCGGGTGACGGGGCAAAGCGCCTGGGTCACGGCGTGGCGCTGGAACCTGCCCTTTGTTGTTTCATCGACCCTGTTATTGGCGGGGACGATGATCGTCTTGCTGGATAGCGGCTGGGGACTGTAAGGGGGCCGAGGACGGCTACAGGATTGGCAGTGTCGGGCTGGCGCGGCGGGTCAGGAATTCCGGACCGGATTCGCGGATGACGATGTTTTCCTCATGCACCATCACCAGACCCGGCGCAAAGGTCATGCCGGGTTCCAATGTCATCACCATATTGGGTTTCAGCACCGTCTGATCCTGGGGCGTGTTTGACGGCCATTCGGTCAGTTGCATGCCCAATCCATGGCCCAGGCGTCCCACATCATTGCCCAGGGCCCCGGCCTTTGTCATCACATCCTGCATGGCGTGAAACAAATCGGCACAGGTTGCCCCGACCTTTGCTGCGGCAAAACCGGCTTCTGTTGCGGCATAAACGGTTTCATAGGCCCGCTTTGCCTGATCATTGGCATGACCAAAGGCATAATTCCGGTCAAAGTCACAGAAATAGCCGTCAAACAGGCATCCGGTATCCAGGATCAGGACATCGCCCTGTGTGATGCGCCGTTCCCGCGGTGGGGAGATGATGTCGCCATAGCCACCCTGGCCGGCACCGCCAACCAGATAGGATACGTCATCCACACCCTGTTCCAGGCATTTGATTTTGAAGGTGCGGAAAACCTCAATCTCACTCATCCCCGCATGGATAAAATTGGGCAGGTCGTCAAACACATCCGACACCAGACCACAGATATGGGCGATCTTGGCAATCTCAGCATCCGATTTCACCATGCGTAGGTCGCGCAGAATCGGGCTGCAATCGCGTGTGGCGATGCCGGGCAACAGGGTCATCATGCGGCGATAGTCTGATACCGGCATGCGCAGATGGGTCTCTGGCCCTTCGGAAATTCCCAGAACGCCGCCTGTGCCCAGGACCTCTTGCAATGTTTCCACCAGCAGGCTGATGCCTTCATCATGGGGCTGTGGGGACGACCAGGTGCGGATGTCTTCAATCCAGGTGCGCCCCATACAGGCCGCTCCGATGGTCGGGATCACCGCGATGGGTTTCCCGCTGGCGGGAACGACCAGGAACCAGGGGCGGGTGGGGCTCTGCCAGAATTGCGTCAGATAGCCACTGAAATAGCGCAGTTCAACTTCTGTCGTCAGCAGCAATGCGTCAATGCCAGCATCGGCCATTCGATCCTGTGCGCGTCTGGTGCGCTGTTCAAATTCCTGGGCCGGGAAACCGCGCGCTGGCACCTCAGCCATGCCAGGGCTCCATCAAGGCATCATCCCTGTCAGAAGGCGCATCAATAATGGCCTTATAGATCGCAGGGTCCGTTGCACCTTCACACCCAAATACCAGGACAGTGCTGTCTGGCCCTAAATCCAGTCGGTCGCGCAGATCTTTTCTGCTGGCCATGCCGATTGCGCCCAGCAGGCCGGGGACCGCCGATTCGCCAGCAATGATTTCGCCCCCACCCGCCGTGCCCGATGCCAGCAGGCGCATGGCCGGGCCAATGCCGTCTTCGCCGATGGTGATAAAATCACTGGCCCCTTGGGACAGGATATCCCAGGCCAACAGCGAAACCTCGCCGCAAGACAAACCGGCCATGATCGTTTCTTCCGTGATCTCAACGGTCATGGGTTTGTCCTGTCGCGCACTTTCCAGGACACAGGCGGCGCGGGTCGGCTCTACGATAATGACCCGGGGCTTGTCGTTCCCCATGCTGTGCCAGAAACGGGCGCAGATTGCTGCGGCCAGGCCACCAACGCCAGCTTGCAGAAAGACATGACTTGGGCGTTTCCCCTCCAATTGCTGAAGGATTTCAGTTGCCATAACGCTGTAGCCCGCCATGACGTGGCGCGGTAAATTCATATAGCCAGGATAGGATGTGTCAGACACGATGAACCAATGATTGGTTTTCGCTTCATCGGCGCACACTTTCAACGAGTCATCATAATCGCCCGAAATACGGATAACGGTTGCGCCAAAGGCTTCCATCGCCTGTTTTCGTCCCTCGCTGACACCCGCATGGATATAGATACGACAGGCGCATCCGGCCATTTGGGCACCCCATGCGACGGAGCGTCCGTGATTGCCATCCGTCGCGGTGACAACCGTCAATTCTGATAGGGCGGTGCTGTGTTGTCCGGCGCGAATGTCAGAAAGGGGGGCCTTTTTCCCGGTTTTCGCCTCAATCTGTGTCGCAGCCAACCGCAGAACGGCATAGGCTCCGCCCAATGCCTTAAAGCTGCCCAAGCCCAGCCGGGTGCTTTCGTCCTTGTAATACACCGCACCAACAGACAGAGACTTCGCCAATGCGTCCAGATTGCGCAGTGGGGTTGGCTGATAGGCGGGCCAGGATGAAATCTCAGCATATGCCGCCTTTGCCATGGCGGGTGACAGAATCTCGTTCAGGGCTTCCGGATAGGGGCCGGACAATGTCGCACGCCCGAAATGGTCCACAACAATATCTGAATTTTGCATATACCTGGGCCCCCAACTGACTGTGTGGTGGGTACCGTGATACGCACAGGTCGACCCTGTCAAGGCAAGGGGGCTGATTTACTTGGATTATTTTGTTGGAGAATTTGGAGGCGCGGAGCGGAATCGAACCGCTGTAAACGGATTTGCAATCCGGTGTATCACCACTCTACCACCGCGCCTCACCGATCCTGCACAGCATCACCATGCAACATCTGAGCGGGTCTATAACCCTACCGGGATAGCCGGTCAATATCGGCGGTGAGCAAAGTGGTCACATCTTCCATTTTCATGCCCCTGGGGCCGTTGCCAATAATGCGTTTGGCTTTTATAAGGAACGCCTAACCCATCAGCACCATCAGGATCGGGGAATTGCTATGGATTTCGCCCTCGCGCGCCGGAATATGGTTGAGTCCCAATTGCGTACCAACAAGGTAACCGGGACCAAACTTTTACAGGCGCTGCATCGAATCCCACGGGAACGCTTTGTTCCCAACGCCAAACGCCACCTTGCCTATTTTGATGAAAGCATCGAAGTCGCCAAGAATCGCTGGCTGATGCCCCCCATGCCTCTGGCGCGCCTTATTCAGGAATCCTATCCGCAGGATACGGATAATGTCATGGTGATCGGTGCGGGTATGGGCTATTCATCTGCCTTGTATGGGGCGCTGGCTCGGTCGGTTTTTGCCGTGGAAAATGATCCTGATCTGGTCGAAGAAATGGGCGGCGCGCTGACGGATCTGGCCTTGGATAATGTCGTCGCTGTTGAGGCCTCTTTGGCGGATGGTTATCCCAAGGAAGGCCCCTATGACATCATTCTGATGACGGGCATGATTGAATATGCGCCCCAGGCTTTGCTGGATCAGTTGAGCGAAGGCGGGCGTTTGATGGCGGTTGTCGGTGCGCCGGGTGACATCGGGCGGGCAACCTTGTTTGGCAAAAAGAATGGCATGACCTCCACACGGGTGCTGTTTGATGCGACAATTAAGCCTTTACCGGGATTTGCGCGAACTCCCGCTTTTGTTTTTTGAACGACTCCGGTAGGACTTTTGGGTGGTGGTGTTTTTTCCTGATTTTATAGGGTGTTTTTTCTTGAAGTGACCCTAAATAAAGCCAACGGATAGAATCCCCAGTCAATGAGTGATTTAGAGAGGCCCCTGGGCATGACAATGATTTCCCTGAAGCGTGTTTTGATGTCTGCTGTTGCCGCGTCGGTCCTCACACTTGGAACTATGGCGGGTTCACAGATCGCAACGGCGCAATCGTTGGAAGATGCTCTGGAAGAGGCCTACCGCTCGAACCCCACACTTCAGGCGCGGCGCGCGCAATTGCGGGCGACGGATGAAACGGTCCCACAGGCAAAGGCTGGATGGCGGCCCACAGTGGAATTGATTGGGGATATCAATGCGCTGCGGACCAAAAGCACGTCGCGCGTAACGTCATCGGATTCGTCACGTTTTACGTCCGGCATTGAATTGCAGGTCACCCAGAATGTCTATAATGGCGGCGGGACCAAGGCTGCGGTTGAAGGCGCTAAAGCAGATGTGCTGGCCCAGCGGGCGGATCTTTTTGCAGTCGAACAATCTGTTCTGTTGCAAGGTGTTACCGCCTATATGAATGTCCTGCGGGATGAGGCCGTCGTTGAGTTGAACAATCAGAACGTGGCGCGGCTGGAGCGACAGTTGGAAGCGACACAGGATCGATATGATGCCGGTGTTGCGACGCTGACGGATTCAGCGCAGGCGGAATCGCGTCTGGCGCGGTCCCGGTCCGATCTGTCCGCCGCCCGGGGCGATCTGGAAGTCAGCCGGTCCATTTTTGAAGAAATTATTGGCATTGCCCCGACAAATCTGTTTCGCCCAGAGCTGATGCCGGATCTGCCCGAAGGCCGTGATGCCGCCAAGGAAATGGCAGTGTCAAACAATCCGGCCGTATTGACGGCGTTGTACAATCGACGCGCGGCCTTGCACAGCATCGATCAGGAATATGCCGACCTGTTGCCGTCCGTTGATATTATTGGTGCGGCCGGCAAGGATTGGGACAAGGCGTCTGACGGGTCACGCGCGACAACGGCGCAATTGACGGCCCGCTTGACGGTACCAATTTATCAGCAGGGTTTCGCGACCAGCCAGGTGCGTCAGTCCAAGATGACGGCAGGGCAGACCCTCATGCAGATTGAAGAAGCCCGCCGCGACGTGTCGGAACAAGCGATCAGTGCCTGGGAAACCTATCAGTCTGTCGTCTCTACGATTGTTGCAATTCGCGAAGAAGTACGCGCGGCTGAAATTGCCCTGGATGGTGTGCAGCAGGAAGAACTGGTCGGGCAACGCACTTTGTTGGATGTTCTGGATGCGGAACAGGAAGTACTGGATGCAAAGGTCAGTCTGGAACGGGCACAGCGGGATGAAACCGTCGCGCGTTTTGAATTGGTTGCCGCGATCGGTGCTTTGACAGCCCAGGATCTTGGCCTGGATGTTCCCCTGTATGACCCCAGCCGTCACTATAATGACGTGAAGGATGTGTTCTGGGGTGTCGGTGAAGACGTGGAACGCATTCCCAGCGATGCCGAAGCCATGCAGGTGGAACCATAAGACGTATTCGTCTGGTTGCGTTTTCCCTATGCCATTGAAGACTTGCGGAATCTGTCAAGACTCAGGCAGTCTGTGATAAATCGCGTCTTTGTATTTTAAGGTGACGCGGCGGGAATCAGCCTATGCTGCCCCGAATGAGGGTTAGGGTAGGACATGTGGATATGGTGACGGAACGATGAGCGATAACCAAGAACCTTCGATGGAAGAGATTCTGGCATCCATTCGGAAGATTATTTCCGAGGATGGTGAGGATGAGCCCCCAAAGAAGGAAAAACCCGCACCGGAACCACAGCCGGAGCCCGAACCTGAACCCACGCCTGAGCCGGAGCCGGAACCCGAGCCGGAACCCGAGCCAGAGCCGGAGCCCGAACCTGAACCAGAACCTATGGAACTGGAAGATGAGGTTGAGGAAGAGCCCTTAGAGCTTGAGGATGAGGTCGAGGACGAATTGCCTGACCTGGAACTCGTCGATATGGACGACGACGAGGAAGAATATGTGCCACCGCCACCCCCACCGGCACCGCCAGAGCCCGAACCTGAGGAGGAAGAGGAGGAGGAATATGTGCCTCCACCCCCGCCACCGCGCAGGCCCGCACCGCCGATGATGAGTGACGATGACCGTATCCTGTCTGACGACGTGGAAGGCTATGGCATTTCACAATTTGCGTCCCTTGAGCGGAAAATTCGCATGGGGCAGGCCGGTGAAACGCTGGAAGATGTGGTCAAAGGCCTGTTGAAACCGATGCTGCGCGGTTGGCTGGATGAAAACCTGCCGGGCCTGGTCGAACGCTTGGTCCAGGAAGAAATTCAACGCATGTCCCACCGCGCCCGCAAACGCTGGGATGATGACCAGACATAAGGGATACTGTATATTCCGCTGGAAAGGGCCCCGCTTTGGGGCCTTTTTCTTGGGGACTGTCAGCGCATCCGGTTTGACCTGTGGGATGCAAGTCGTATAACCGACGCGGTTTGAAATCTTTGAGAATGAAGGTGTGTGATGCTGGAGAAGACCTATCAGCCGGAACAGGCAGAAGGGGCCCATTATCAGAAATGGGAACAGGGCGGATTTTTTGAAGGCGGGCGCAGGCCCGATGCGGATCCGTTCACCATTGTCATTCCGCCGCCCAATGTCACCGGCAGCCTGCATATGGGCCATGCGCTGAACAACACCATTCAAGATGTGCTGATCCGCTATCACCGCATGGCGGGGCGTGATGCCTTGTGGCAGCCGGGCATGGATCATGCCGGCATCGCCACCCAGATGGTCGTAGAGCGCCAATTGGCCGCCAAGGGAGAGCCATCGCGCCGCGATTTGGGCCGCGACGCCTTTGTCCAACGGGTTTGGGACTGGAAAGCGGAAAGCGGCGGCACCATCAAGGGGCAGTTGAAGCGCCTGGGCGCATCCTGCGACTGGAGCCGCGAACGCTTCACCATGGATGAGGGCCTCAGCAAGGCCGTCTTGAAGGTCTTTGTTGATCTGCACAAGGAAGGCCTGATCTATCGCGACAAGCGCTTGGTGAATTGGGACCCGGCGCTGGAAACCGCGATTTCCGACCTGGAAGTGCAGCAGGTCGAAACCAAGGGCAAAATGTGGTTCTTCCGCTATCCCGTTGAGGGGGAAGAGGGCCTCACCCTGACGGTCGGCACCACGCGGCCGGAAACCATGCTGGGCGATACCGGCATTGCCGTGCATCCCGACGACGAACGCTATCAGCATCTGATCGGAAAATTCTGTATCCTGCCACTGGTCGGTCGCCGCATTCCGATTGTTGCCGACAGCTATGCCGATCCTGAACAGGGATCCGGGGCGGTGAAGATCACACCAGCCCATGATTTCAATGACTTTGAGGTTGGCCGTCTCACCGGATTGGATGTCATTAACATTATGACACCCCAGGCCAGAATGAATGACAGCGTGCCGGAAAAATATCGTGGGCTGGATCGGTTTGACTGCCGTAAGCAGGTCATCGCTGATATCGATGCGCTGGGCCTGCTGGAAAAGATTGAAGAGATCGATCACACGGTTCCTTATGGCGACCGGGGCGGCGTGCCGATTGAGCCCTATCTGACCGATCAGTGGTATGTGGATGCCAAAACCCTGGCCAAGCCCGCCATTGAATCGGTGGAGCAGGGCCGCACGAAATTTGTGCCGGAAAACTGGACCAAGACCTATTACGAATGGATGCGCAATATCCAACCCTGGTGCGTCTCGCGCCAATTGTGGTGGGGTCACCAGATTCCCGCCTGGTATGGACCGGATGGTGAAATCTTCGTTGAATTGTCAGAAGAGGAAGCCCAAGCGGCAGCCGATGCCCATTATGGCCAGCCAACCGCGCTGAAGCGGGACGAGGACGTGTTGGATACCTGGTTCTCCTCGGCACTGTGGACATTCTCTACCCTGGGATGGCCCGACAAGACACCGGAACTGAACCGTTTTCACCCGACCGACGTGCTGGTGACCGGGTTTGATATCATCTTCTTCTGGGTCGCCCGGATGATGATGATGACGCTGCATTTCATGAAGACTGAACCGTTCCACACGGTCTATGTCCATGCCCTGGTGCGTGACGAGCATGGACAGAAAATGTCCAAGTCCAAGGGCAATGTCATCGATCCCTTGCAGTTGATTGATGAATATGGCGCGGACTCCCTGCGCTTCACGCTGATTGCTCTGGCGGCGGCTGGTCGTGATATCAAACTCAGCCCGGCGCGGGTTGAAGGCTATCGCAATTTCATGACCAAGCTATGGAATGCAGCCCGGTTCTGTGAGATGAACCAATGTGTTCTGGATGAAAGCTATGATCCCGCCTTAGCAAAAGAAACAGTCAATCGCTGGATTCTGGGCGAATTGGGACGCACCCGCGATGCGGTCACGACGGCGATCGAAACCTATCGCTTTAACGAGGCGGCGGGCGCTTTGTATCAATTCGTCTGGGGCACGTTTTGCGATTGGTACCTGGAATTTGCCAAGCCCTTGTTTGCGGGCGAGGATGCCGCTGCACAGGCGGAAACCCGCGCGACGGCAGCTTTCGTGCTGGAGCGTATCCTGCGCCTGATGCATCCGATCTCCCCCTTTATCACGGCGGAATTGTGGGATCATGTGAAGGGTGAGGGCGCAGAACCCCTGATCGAGGCCGCCTGGCCTGCAGCGCCGCCAGTCGATGCGGCGGTTGAGACGGAAATGGGCTGGGTCGTGCGCCTGATCACTGAAATTCGCTCCACCCGGTCGGAAATGAATGTACCACCGGGGACGAAGGTGCCGCTGGCAATTCAGGGTATGCGGCAGGAAGCGCAGGGCTGGTTGGCAAAACATGGCAGCCTGATCGCCGGACTGGCGCGTGTCGCCTCTGTCGAGCATGTCACCGACATTCCCGAAGGGGCCATCCAACTGGTCGTCGATGAGGCAACGATTGCCATTCCGCTGGCCGGGGTCATCGACCTGGACGCCGAACGCCAGCGACTGGAAAAAGCCATCGCCAAGGCCGACGGCGAAATTGCCAAACTGGCTGGAAAGCTTGGCAACGAAAAATTCGTCGCCAATGCACCCGAAGCCGTGGTTGCCGAAAACCGCGCCCGTCTGGCTGATGAAGAAGCCCAGCGCGATAAGCTGAAAGAGGCGCTGGAACGGATCGCGGCGGCTGGATAGGGGGGGCAGTATGGTTGGGGCGGCGGTTCTATCACGGCCGCGTTTAACTCTGTACCTTTTGAAAGGTAGGCCATGCCGCAAACGCTTCTCGTAACCGGTGGGGGTGGCTTTGTTCTCAGCCATCTGGTGCGGCAATGGTTGGAGCGGGCGCCCGATACTCTGGCGATTGTTGTGGACAGTGCGCCTTTGGATGCTGTGGCACGACGCTGGTTCTGGGGATTGGAAAATCGCCTGACATTCGTGCTGGGGTCGGTCACGGACCCGGCACTATGGGCGAAGCTGTCGCAAGAGAATATCACCCATATCGTTCATGCCGCTGCCGTCACGTCGATTAATCGACTCTTTGCTGGGTCTCCGGCGGGGGGCCTGTCTGCCCTGGAGACCAATATGATGGGGCCCGCCCGGGCACTGGCCTTTGCCGCAGGCTGTCCGAAACTGGCGCGCATGGTTCATGTCTCTACCGGGTCGGTCTATGGCGTGACGGGGCCGGAACCGGACGAGTCACAGCCGCTGCCCGAAGACGGGTATATTGATCCCGATGGTTTCTATGGCATCACCAAATACACTGGGGAGCAATTGGCCGGGCAATGGGCGCGGCAATTTGGTCTGCCAGTGGCGGCAATCCGTCTGTCCAGTGTCTATGGACCGATGGACCGTGAAACAGCGCATCGTGCGGTTAGCCTGCCCCCGGCAGTCCTGATGCGCCGGGCCCTGGCCGGGGAACGGGCGCGGATTTCCAATAGGGGCGGGGCCGGGGATTATATCCATGCCGGAGATGTCGCACGGGCGATCCTGGCCCTGTTCGATGCGCCGCATCTGTCGCACATCGTCTATAATGTTGCCTATGGACAGCGGTTGACCATGGGACAGTTGGTTGATGCCGTGGCGGATATTCTGCCGGGGTTTGGTGCGGATGTGGTCCCGGAAGATCAAGCCGATATCATTGTGGATCCTACCAAGACCGGTGGGCGGTGGAATGCTTATGATATCGCCCGTTTGACCGGGGATACGGGGTGGAGGCCAATGCCGCTGTCGGAAGCCCTGTCGGACTATCGCGATTGGATGCGGACCCAATGATAGGTCTGACGATGTCCTGAATGTGACACAAACTGTCATAATGGCGAGAATGGGTCGCCTTTTGACGTAAACCGGCGATCCTCTTACGGTGTATGCGCTATCCTGATTTGACAGAACGCACGGTGCCGTCTGTAATGTGATCACACAGGATAAGGTCTTTATTTATGGCTTTTCCAAGTGATCTTTTCGAGTTTTATGGAGGGAATATCAAATGATGAACAGGATGATTAAAGGCGTAATCGGCGCGGCCGCGCTGGGCGCCATGGCTTTCACGGCCTCACTGGCGCAGGCCGATGCTTTGGATAATATCAAGGCGGCAGGCGTCTTGAAGGTTGGCGTGAAGGCGGATTACAAGCCTTACGGCTTCCTGGACTCGTCGGGTGCAATCATTGGGCTTGAGCCTGATCTGGCACAAGACGTTGCTGACCGCCTGGGCGTAAAAGTTGAATTCGTGCCGGTGGTTAGCTCCAACCGCATGCAGTTCCTGGAACAGGGTAAGATTGATCTGATGATCGCCACCATGACCGATCGTCCGGATCGTCGTGAAGTCGTTCTGATCCCTGATCCGAACTATTATTCTTCCGGCACGAACGTTCTTGCGCGCAAGGAATTCGGTTTGATGACTTGGGAAGACCTGCGCGGCAAACCAGTCTGCGGGATTCAGGGCGCCTTCTATAATAAGAAGACCGGCCAGGAATTTGGTGCCGATATCGTGGCCTTTAAGGGCACGGCGGAAGCCTATGCGGCCTTGCAGCAGGGCAATTGTGTAGCATTCGTTTATGACGATTCAGCTCTTGTTGCGAAACTGAACGAGCCTGAATTCGCAGAGTATGAAATGCCGCTGCCGACGATTGACGATGCCCCTTGGGGATTGGCGGTCCAAAAGGGTGAGACGGCATTTGCGGAATTCATGAGCCAGACGGTTACCGATTGGCACAAGACCGGGAAAATCCTGGAGCTTGAAACCAAGTGGGGGGTTGCCAATACGCCCTTCGCGAAGGCCATGCACGACAAGTACAAGTAAGCGATTTGTGTGATTAAGGGCGGGATTTGCCAATGGCATTTTCCGCCCTTTTCGCATAAATAGTCAGGCGTTGGAGGGGGATGCATGGAACTAGTTTATGAGTGGTTTCGAGAGCTTTATCAAACCACGGGAATCAATCTTCCTTTTATTTATGATAGTTATGACCGGGGTCGCCTGATTGACGGCTTTCTGACGACAGTTGAATTGTCTTTAATTTGTCTATTTTTCTCGGTCGTGATTGGGATTATCGGGGCGTGGCTGCAGGGGTCTTCCTTCACCTGGACCCGTCGAATTGTGAATGGCTATATTCAACTGTTTCGCAATACGCCCCCCTTGGTTCAGCTTTATTTCTTTTATTTTGCCATTGGCTCGATGTTACCCCGGGTGGAAACTGAATGGGGCGGACAGGCCCCGATGCTGGGCAGTTTTGCCTGGGCCGTGATTTCCCTATCCTTTTTTGCTGGCGCTTTTAATGTGGAGATCTTTCGGTCGGGCATTGAAGCCGTGCCGAAATCAACGGTTGAGGCAGCGGAATCATTGGGCTTTTCGCGGTTTCAGATTTATCGCGATGTGACCCTGCCGCTTGCCATTCGGGTGGTTCTGCCATCACTGAACAACAATCTGGTCAATCTGGTGAAGACGACGACCCTGGCCTATGCGATTGCCGTCCCGGAAATGCTCTATGAATCAGCCCAGATATGGTCGGACAACGTGAATGTACCGGAAATGATGATTTTTCTGCTGATCGCCTATTTTGTGTTGGTTGGAATATTGGTGTGGGGCATGAATCGTTGGGAGCGCGCCCTTAAAATTCCAGGATTTGGCTCATGACCCAGCGCTCACGATCCCACGACGCACCGCCCAAGAAAACGGACATGGCGGTCATGTTGCCGGTAAAACGGAAAGCACATGATCCGTTTCGGCTGAAACTGACACCCTGGCACGGCGTCTTTCTGGCCCTGGTCTGCATTTTCACGACGTCATATGGCTATGCGACCACGGCACCTGAAGTTGATTCTATTCGCACGGTCATGCTGCGATGGATGCCGCTATTGCTGGAAGGGTTCCTGTTCAACATATTGATTTCCATACTGTCCATGGCGGTTGGCACAGCTGTTGGCACGATGCTGGGCCTGGCCCAGATATCGCTGATGCCGCCTATCCGCCACAGTTCTTGGTTTGTGACCCAGTTTTTCCGGAATGCCCCCTGGCTGGTCTTGCTGTTTTTTGCCATGTACCTGCTGCCGTTTGAATTCACGATAGCGGGGGTCACGATTCCGTTTCCGGACTGGATCAAGGCGATTATCGGCCTGTCCCTGCCGGTAATGGCAAATGTTTCTGAAATTGTCCGGGGGGCGGTCCTGTCCTTGCCCAGTGGTCAATGGGAAGCCGCGGAAAGCCTGGCCTATACCCGTCGCCAGACGCTGTGGCTGATTATTCTGCCACAATGTGTGAAGCGTATGCTGCCGCCCTGGATGAACCTGTATTCCATTTTGACCATGGCAACAGTGTTGGCCTCAATTGTGGGTGTGTCAGAAGTGATGACCCTGGCGGGTCGTGTGCTCGCGGCGGAAGATGGGCGAACGGATCTGCTTGCGCCTTTGTATTCCTTCGTCCTGTTTCTGTTTTTCGTATACTGCTATCCGATTGCGCGATGGACCGTGTATCTGGAAAGCAAATTTGCCGTGAAAGGCTAAGAGGTATTGTGATGAGCTGGTCTGATAAAGAGCCGATGATCTCTGTACGTAACGTCCATAAATCCTTTGGTGATTTTGAGGTGCTGAAAGGCGTATCCTTCGATGTGATGAAGGGGGAGGTGATCTGTATCATCGGGCCGTCCGGGTCGGGGAAGTCAACCTTGATCCGCTGCATCAATGCCCTGAACGATATCAATGAAGGATCCATTCTGGTCGAAGGGCTGGAAGTGAATGATCCCAAGCTGAACAAATTAGAGTTGCGCAAAAAGGTCGGCATGGTCTTTCAGCAATACAATCTGTTCCCCCACAAGACCGCCCTGGAAAATGTCATGATGGCCCCGATCCGGGTTCTTAAAGAAGATAAGAAAGAGGTTGAAACCCGCGCCCGCGCCTTGATCAAAAAGGTCCGTTTGGAAGGCAAGGAAAACGCCTATCCTGGTGAATTGTCCGGCGGTCAGCAACAGCGTGTCGCCATCGCCCGTTCGCTTGCGATGAAGCCGGATGTGATGCTGTTTGACGAGGTTACAGCCGCCCTGGACCCCGAAACAGTGGGCGAAGTGCTGGTCACAATCAAGGAACTGGCCGAAGAGGGCATGACGTGCATTCTGGTGACCCATGAAATGGGTTTTGCCCGGGAAGTGGCGGATCAGGTGTATTTCACCGATCAGGGTTTGATCGTTGAACATGGCCCACCGGCTACCTTCTTTGAGAATGCAAAAGATCCCCGGACGCGGCAATTCCTGAGTCAAATTCTTTAGTCTTTACCCTATAATGAGTATCAGAGGGCGGGATTATTGTCGCTGAGACTTACTATCAGGAGATTTGATGTGAAGACAAAGGCTAATGCCCTTGCAATTGCTGTTTTTTTTGGATTGTGCAATTGGGTCGGCACTGCGCAGGCGCAGGAAATGACCGTGGTGCTTGAAGATCCCGCCTGGGATGGAAAGACCATTCCAGACGGTCAACAATGCGCGGAATATGGTGGTAATGGCTCCACGCCCCTTATAACAGTGCAAGGCATTCCAGAAAAAGCCAATGTGATTCTGGTCGAATTTAATGATGAAAGTTACGAGCCCCTGTCGACCGATGGCGGGCATGGCATTGTCGGCTTTGACATCGTTGTTGGGAAGGGAAGTGCCACCTTGTTGTCCATCCCTGGTGACACGACAACCTTGCCCAATGGCGTTTGGATCGAAGAAGAAAACCGGGATGATATCGGTGTAGTTGGATATCTGCCCCCCTGTTCCGGTGGCGAAGGCAATTTGTATTCGGCCAAGGTATTTGCCGTAGACTATGGCAGTGAAGGCTATAAAGTTCTGGCTGAAAGCTATCTTCAATTGGGCCGCTATTAAGGGAGAGAGACAATGCAAATTCCAAAAATTGCTGTGGTTGCAACGGTTTTTATGATGGGGGTCGGGACGGCTTTCGCGGATGATCTGTCCGTCCGTTTCGCGGATTCCACCTGGACGGGGAGTAAGATTCCGGCTGGACAACACTGTGCGAAAGATGGCGGCAAGGGCGCCACGCCGGCCCTGATCGTGTCTGGCATCCCAGCGGAAGCGAATGCGATTATTGTCGAATTCAATGATCAGGATTTCAACAATCTGTCCTATGATGGCGGTCATGGCAAAATTGGCTTTATGATCACTCCCGGTCAGGCGGAAGTGACCCTGCCCAGTGTTCCAGGCGGCACAGATGACATGCCCGAGGGAGTCTGGGTCGAAAAGAAGAACCGCGCCACGGGCAATTGGTACACCGAAGGCTATCTGCCGCCCTGTTCTGGCGGGCGGTCCCATATGTATACCGCTGAGGTCTATGCGGTGGTCAAAACCGGCGATGACTATGAAGAAATTGCCGATACCGACATTCGGCTAGGGCGCTACTAACATAGGTTAGCACGCGCATCCCGACGGCACGCTCTAACTTAAAGCAACAGGGGAATGGTGCGGGTGCTCCTGGATACCCGCCTGCGCATTCCACAAATCGTCGA